>Ga0070660_100000213_pt1 | contig 38891 bp, 29 predicted proteins | sample KBSC33metaG_FD_64670 | JGI IMG/M metagenome (GOLD analysis project Ga0070660, IMG submission 64670) | Corn rhizosphere microbial communities from Kellogg Biological Station, Michigan, USA - KBS C3-3 metaG | ecosystem: Host-associated > Plants > Roots > Rhizosphere > Soil ... | reverse complement strand
AATAAGCTAATTATTTTTACCGACCGAAAAATACCGTTCACCTAAAAGTAATATTTCTTAAAAACTATTTCATTCTACTTTTGTTCGCAAAAATTAAAAAAGCATATTGCGCAACAAACTACTTTTCTTGTTGAAATAATACAATAATGACGTCTAAGGAAAAAAAACAAAAAGAACCGAAGCCCAATATCTTCAGCGTGTTGAAACCCTACTCGGGAATGATAAGCGCACTATTGCTTTTCGCATTGTTGAGTAACGGGCTTAACCTCGTGATTCCAAAAATTATTCAATTTGGTATTGATGATTTTAGTAAGGGTACTTTCAATATGAAAAAGATAATCACATGGTTTTCGGTTGCGGCAGTTTTAATTTTCATTTTCAGTTATGTGCAAACAATTCTGCAAACATTTGCTTCGGAAAGAGTTGCAAGGGATATGCGAAAAAAACTCGCTTCCAAAATTTCACAACAGGATTATGTTTATATACAGGATACAACTCCGGGGAAGCTTCTTACCAATATTACTTCAGATGTGGACGCAATAAAAATGTTTGTAGCCCAGGCAATTGTGTCTATAGTTTCTTCATTAATTTTAATTATCGGCGCCAGTATTTTATTGTTAAACATCAACTGGAGGCTGGGTTTGATTGTTTTATTAATAATTCCCATTATAGCTTTTGCATTTTTTATTATTTTCAAAAAAGTAAAGACACTTTTCAAAAAAACACAGGAAGTAATAGACTGGCTGAATAAAGTGATCAATGAAAGTATCCTTGGTGCGGCGCTAATAAGAGTACTGAACGCCCAATTTACAGAGTACAACAAATTTATGGATGCAAGTGGGGAAGCAAAAAATCTGGGCTTGTCTATTTTGCGCTTATTCGCTACGCTTATCCCAATCATTGTATTAACCTCTAACCTCGCAAGACTTGCCGTGTTGGCTATCGGCGGCCATTTTGTTATTAACAGCACTATGACCTTAGGCGAGTTTGCCGCATTCAACAGCTATATCGCTATTTTAATTTTCCCCATTATCATGATTGGTTTTATGAGCAATGTAATTGCCCGCGCCTCTGCCTCTTACCAACGCATTCATAACACGCTCGAAACACCTGATTTCGTTGACAAAGGAACAGTAAACAAACAATTAATGGGAAATATTAAATTGGAAAATGTAAGTGTTTATTATAAAGAAAATCCCGCTTTAAAAAACATTTCATTTACAATTGAAGGAGGAACAAGAACGGCAATTATAGGCCCTACCGCAGCGGGGAAAACGCAAATACTTTATTTATTAACGACGTTGATAAAGCCTAAGGAAGGTGAGATTTTATATGATAGCACCAATATCACCGATTACAATATTGACGCGCTTTTGAAACAAATTGGGTTGGTCTTTCAGGATAGCATTATTTTCAATTTAACCCTTCGCGAAAACATTGCATTTAACGCAGACGTAACAGAAGAAGCGCTGCAAAAGGCTATAGAAACGGCTGAGTTGGATGATTTTATTAAAACGCTTCCACAAGGATTAGAAACAATGGTTTCAGAGCGTGGCAGCAGCCTTTCGGGCGGACAAAAACAACGTATTATGCTGGCGCGCGCTTTGGCCATTAGTCCTAAAATTCTGTTGCTCGACGATTTTACAGCAAGAGTAGATACTTTAACTGAAGAAAAAATTTCGCAGAATGTAACTGAAAATTATCCGGGCATTACACTGGTGTCTGTAACTCAAAAAATTGACCCTATAAAAGATTATGATCAAATAATTGTGCTGATGGAAGGAGAGTTAATCGCACAGGGAAAGCATGAATTTCTCATGCAAAATTCTCCGGAATATGTTCAGATTTACAGGTCACAAAAAAGCACCTCCGATTTAACAGTTGCCTAAATATTTTTAATAAAAGAACTTTTGACAAAACAAAAATGGATTACAATCTAAACATAGAACACAAAACTTCCACAAAAACAGCCTTGAAAAAAATGCTGCTCTTCATGAACGAAGAAAAAAAGAATTTGATCATCGCGTTTATAGTAATGGCGCTTAACTCAGGCATAGCCATGCTTACGCCTTATTTAATAGGTTATACGATTGATCATTATATTCAAACAAAAATCTATCGCGGCTTACTCATGTTCACCGGAATTTTATTGGGCCTTTTTATTATTTCAGCAGTAACAGATTATTTGCAAACAAAGATCATGGGAAGCATTGGTCAGCGGATGTTGTATAGTTTGCGCAACGCAGTTTTCAATAAGATACAAAGCTTGCCTATCGCCTTCTTTAATCAAAATAAAGCGGGAGATTTGATATCGAGAATTAACAACGACACAGATAAAGTAAACCAGTTTTTTTCGCAATCGCTCTTGCAATTTGTGGACAGTATTTTCATGATGCTGGGCGCTGCAATATTTCTTTTGGTGATTCACGTAGAATTAGGATTCGCAGGCCTGGCGCCTGCTGTTTTCATCTTAATATTTGTAAGCATTATTTCGCCAATGGTGAAGAAAAGAAATGCTGCGAGTTTGAAAAGTACTGGCGGACTGAGCGCCGAGATCCAGGAAAGCCTCGGCAATTTTAAAACGATCGTTACATTTAACCGGCGTGATTATTTCAGGAACAAATTTAATTCAGCAAATACTATTAACTACAAAGCCTCTGTGAGTGCGGGTTTGGTGAACGGTTCTTTTCTACCGGTCTTTACATTATTTTCCAATATTGCGCAACTTATTGTTCTTGCTTTTGGCATTTATTTAATTTCTACAGGAAATTTTTCCATTGGGCTATTGATTAGTTTCATTGCCTACATACAATATTTTTACCAGCCTTTGCGTCAGCTCGCCACACTATGGGCAAGCTTTCAAACCGCGATGGCTGCGTGGGATCGGATCTCTATTATTTTAAATTTAGAATCTGATATGCCACAGAAAAAAGAAAGTACTATCATTCCAATTTCTAATTCGCCATTATTATCTTTTAAAGATATTTCATTCAAATATCCTGGTGGAAAAGAAGTACTGCATGATATTAACTTTAATCTTGAAGCAGGAAAAACTTATGCTTTTGTAGGCCCTACGGGCGGTGGCAAGACCACTACGGCTTCTCTGTTTGCCAGATTATATGACCCAACAAAAGGAGAAGTATTTTTAAAGGGAAACGATTTGCGCAGCTATACTCCTGCGGAGTTAAGTAAAAAGATCGGATTCATTTTGCAAGAACCATTTCTATTTAATGGCACTGTCCGTGATAATATTCTGTATGGAAATGAAGCTTACAAACTTTTTGATAATGTACAATTAAAAGAAGTACTTAAGACAGAAGGGTTGGAGAATTTAATAAGCCGGTTTGATGATGGATTAGATACTAAAATCGTTTCCGGTGGCGATTCTATGAGCCTTGGAGAAAAACAACTGATCGCTTTTATAAGAGCAGTTTTGCGCAAACCCGAACTTTTAATTTTGGATGAAGCCACTGCCAATATTGATACGATAACAGAAAAACTGTTGGAAGATATTTTGCAAAAATTACCAGATTCAACTACCAAAGTAATTATTGCTCACCGTTTGAATACAATTCAAAATGCTGATGAAATATTCTTCGTCAATTCGGGAGAAGTGACTGCTGCGGGCAATTTTGATAATGCGTTACAACTGCTGCTGGAAGAGAAAAGAGCCAGTTAAAGCCGATACAACTAACACGAAACGAATTCGCGCCAATCAAAAAAAAATACAGTGAACGAACTTTTACGGAAGATTTTTATCTTTCTTTTAAAGTTTAGAGCATGTGTTATAATTTCAGGCGCTATTTTAATTTCAAAACGATTACTTATTTAAATTGGTAAAATTGTAGATTCGTGAAAATAAAAATGCAACCACACGCCTCGCATACCGTGCCTTCAGAAAGCAAGGCTATTGCCAGTTTGGTAAAAAACCAAATATTATTGACAGATGCTACGCAGCAGTAATATTGTTCGGTAGCAGGGCCTGCGGCGATGCCGAAAATGAAAGCGATTGGGATTTTCTGGTTCTCACATCGCAGACAGACATTGATGTGCTGTCCGATAAACTAAGAAAAATAATACTCCGCGAAGTAGAGCTGAAATATAATGTGGCTATATCTCTAATGGTAAAGAACGCAGACGTTTGGCAAAGTGATTATGCTGTAACTAATATTTATGAAAGTATAAATGAAGAAGGAATATCGTTGTGAAAGACAAATACGACTATATAAAATGCCGGCAACAAAAGGCAGCACAGGCAATAAAAGAAGTAAACTGCTTATGGAAAATGAATTGAATGACACGGCAATGATCAGGCTGTATTATGTGGCCTTTTATGCCATTAATGCATTGCTGGCCATTAACGGGTTTAATCCAAAAACACTTAGCGGAACCTAAGCAATTTTCAATAAAGAGTTCATCCTTACCGGTAAAATAGAAAGTCGCTTTGCTGACTTTTATTCTCTCCTTATGGCTAAAAGGTTTGAAGCTGATTATGATGATTTTGTTTTTATAGATGAAAATAAGATTCAATCTCTACTTGAGGAAACTGAAGAATTTGTAGCTATCATAAATTCTATGATAATAATGCCATAATGGATTTTGGTAATTTTATGATTTCAGTCTAATTTTTATTTTTCATAAATGATTTTGCAAAATCATTTTTCCACATTAATTCTTTTGTCGAGATAGATTCTTCTTTTATGTACCATTTTTACTTTCCTCATATCCTTATGAAGCGGATTTATTAGATAATTAATTTCCTCCGGCATCAGCACACAAGGAATTGCAAGAAGGAGGCTCCTCCCTTCATTAAGAAATTTGTCGCCAAGGCGCTTTGTGAAAGGTCGTGTATCCGGCACATCCCAACCACCAGGTAAAGAAGATAATAAAATTTCTTCGGCCACAATACCCTCTGGGATTAATAAAGAAATCAATTGATAATTATTTGCATTTAGCATTTTGGCTGGAGTATGGGCCAGCGTTTCCAATAGTGCCATCGATCTTGTGCTTGAAGTATAGAGCGCAAAAAAACCTTCACTGTTCCACCGTCCCCCAAAAAGCCGTGATCCATTTCCGGTAAGATCATCAGCAAATTTTTCCTGTGCGATACGGTATAGTTCCATTAAAAAATTATAACTCTTTTTAAGAATAAACGCCCTGTTCCAAACGGCCCAGAATTTTAGTAACCATCTGAATTCCAAAAGTAGTATCTAAAAAATAAAGGGGCGTTTGATTTCCAAGAGCAACGAGCGGGCTTTGTAGCCACTCTGCAAAAGATTGCTTATCGCCAATAACTTCAATACCACGCTCTGCAAAAGCTGCCAGCTCCAAAACCTTTTCGGTCTTTAGTGTATCAAGTAATTCATCATTATCTTTTCTTTGAATATTCCGGTAAGAAGAATGTAAAAGCCCACTTAATGTTTCCATAGTGATTCCAAGATAATCTGCAAGAGATTTTAAAGTGGATTTTTTGATACCTGTACGGGAAAGTTCAATCAAATCAAAATCGCCTGTCAATGATTTCTTCACCGTTTTATTACCTCCCAAAATTACACGCAGTGTTTCGTACTGAACAGCCGCTTCTTCCACAAAAGAAGGAGAATCTTCTTCTACATTGTAAGGTTTTATTTTTTTTGTTTGGTTAGTCATTTTGTTCTTTCTCCAAATATACGACATTTTGGATATAAAAAAATCTTTTTGTCACAAATGTTCCAACGCGGAAAACTTATGGCAAAAAGAAGAGGAGTCGGTGAATTCAGAAAATCCTTGATACAGTAAACAAACATTTGTGATTGATTTCCATTTTAGTGCACTATCGTTAGTTCTTTTCCTATTAGTTATAATTGCTTTTTAGCCTGGCTAAGAACAAAATAGTCAAAGTGCATCTAAGGAAAGATTTATTCCAGGCCATAACAGGCAGCGAAACAAAAGGATAACTTCTGTTACCTCATAGTTGATAAAAGCAGACCAAGCTGTTTATCTTCAACGACATTTACAAGCTTGGCAATAGCGCAAATTCTGAATTAATTGTTCCAGACATCTCTGATTACAACAGCATTTGTAGTATCTGTAACATTCAAACCATACATAGCCTGAAGCGTATTGAGTACGCTATAATGATTAATTCTCTCAGCATATTTACCAGGTTTTACATTTTCACCAACAAAAATGGTAGGGATATGATTGCCGAGGGTAAACTGATCTTCATCATAAGTAACAATCAATAAACTGTTATGCGTTTTGGCCCATTCAACATAACCTCCCAGGTTTTCCTTCAACCAGTTATCACCCCTGCTAATAGCAGCCGAATCCCCGGGATTGCCAATATTATGCATGTCGTTATCCATGTCCGGAATAACAAAAGCTACCGTAGGTAATTGATTAAAGTCTTTTGGAAATGCTGTCATAGGCTGACTCAAAGAATCAGGGATATTATTCTTTTCATCTCCCTGCCAGTTTATCCACGGGCAATGTTTTCTTCCATATATCGTTCCGCCCGTAAGATCACTTTTTAGATAGTTACAATCAAGATAACCGGGCGAAGGCATGGTTTGCGCAAAACCTTTAAAAGTATATCCATTTTGCATTAATGCAGCGCCCAGGTTGGGAGTGGTAAAAGGTGTTGTGGTATCCTTCAGGCATTGATCGCCGGGAATGCCCATCGTAGTCCCGGAATAGATGGCTAAGTAATTAGGCTGGCTGGGATGCGTTACACCATGAGAGTCCGTAAAAATAGCGCCTTCACCGGCTAATTTGTTAATATAAGGTGCAGCGGCCGCTCCTATGATCTGATCATACCCATGATTTTCTTCTATCACGATTACAATGTGATCAGGTACATTTAGTCCGTTTCTGGTCACCGCCTTTTTCGATCTCTGATTGCAGGATGATGCGAATAACCCTGTAATTACAATACAGGCTAATAAAATACGATACTTCATAATTAAATGCTTACTTTTTTTGGGTATATTGATGCAAACTGAATATTGAAAATATCAACTTTCTTACAAGATATAAAAGCCAAAAATATAAAATAACAATTACATTTATTTGTTTGTTTACTGCAAGTTTCGAGTACAAGTCTTCGTCCTAATATCCTTTTTTGGGGTCAAAATTTTCCAGTTCTTTTGCTACAGCGTTTAGAAAAGTAGAGCCAAACGCGCCATCTATTATCCGGTGATCATAGCTTAAAGAAAGGTACATCATGTGCCTGATTGCAATACTATCGCCCTGTTCGGTTTCTATAACTACGGGTCTTTTTTTAATAGCGCCTACAGCAAGTATGGCCACTTGCGGCTGGTTAATAAGTGGTGTACCCATGATACTGCCAAATGTACCTACATTAGTCAGCGTAAAGGTTCCGTTTGAAGTATCATCTGGTTTTAACTGATTATTTCGCGCTGCATTTGCCAGGCCATTTACCTGCCTAGTAAGTCCGGTTAAATTTAATTGATCGGCATTTTTAATTACCGGAACTATTAAATTGCCGTTAGGCATCGCTGTGGCCATACCAATATTTATATCCTTTTTTATAACGATTTTATCGCCATCCACACTGCTGTTAATAAGCGGATATTTCTTTATGCATTTCACCAGCGCTTCCACAAACAAAGGCGTAAATGTAATTTTTTCTCCTTCTCTTTTTTCAAAATCTTTCTTCACTTTTTCGCGCCACAAAACCATAGTAGTAACATCGCATTCTGCAAAACTCGTAACATGGGCGCTGGTATTCTGGCTGTCAATCATGTGCTGGGCTATCATCTTGCGCATGCGGTCCATTTCTATAATCTCTACATTTCCAGAATAGACTGTAGGGGCGTATTGTTGCCTTGACGTTGTAGCCGGAACATTATGTGCCTGGGAAACCTGCGACGATTGTTGCGTTTTTTGTTGCGGCGCATTTTTTCTGTTTGCCAGGTAGGCCATGATGTCTTTTTTACTCACTCTCCCATCCTGCCCGGTGCCTTCTATATTTTCCAGTTCATTCATTGATATCCCTTCACTGGACGCAATATTCAAAACCAAAGGCGAATAAAAGCGAATTGCCGAACCGCCATTATTCACAGCCTTCTTCTCTTCGGGCTGATAAGGAACCTCTTCCACTATATCTGCATCTTCATGCTCGGACTCAGAAGATTTTTGTTCTTCAGAAGAAGTGTCAGAAAAATCTCCATCAGTTGTAATCCTTGCAATAACTTTCCCGATTGGTACTACATCATTTTCTTTAAATAAAATTTCTGCGATGATACCTTCTGCTGTGGATGGAACCTCGCTATCCACTTTATCGGTAGCAATATCAAGCACGGTTTCGTCCAGCTCCACTTTATCTCCCGGCTTTTTATGCCATTTGAGAATTGTGGCTTCCATAATGCTTTCTCCTAACTTAGGCATTATTAGATCTATCGTGCTCATATAAATAATTTAAAATTTAAAATGATTGAAGAAATGATTTACCAAAAGTAAGAAAAAACGATTTAGTTATACGGATACCTGTCTGGCGGCCCGGATTATAATGAAGTTAATTGGTTAATCATTTCGCCAAAATCTTATGCCCCATTTTATCTCTTTTGGTTTCGAGGTATTTTTCATTGTGCTGGTTAGGTATTATTTCAATAGGAACTGTTTCCACTATCTCAAGGCCATAGCCCAATAGACCGGCACGTTTTTTAGGATTATTACTAATGAGTTTCAGTTTGGTAATATTTAGTTTTCTCAAAATCTGCGCCCCTACTCCATAATCTCTTTCATCCATCGAAAAACCCAATTTTATATTCGCTTCTACAGTATCGAATCCCTGTTCCTGGAGCTGATAAGCTTTTAGTTTATTAAGAAGCCCAATACCGCGTCCTTCCTGGTTCATGTACAATACCAAACCTTTTCCTTCTGCCTGTACCATCTTCATAGCATTGTGCAACTGGTCTCCACAATCGCATCTGAGAGAACCTAAAATATCGCCGGTCATACAACTTGAATGCACTCTCACCAGAACAGGTTCGTCTTTTTCCCATTCGCCTTTTTTGAGCGCCATGTGTACTTCGCCCGTATTTAACTGAGTAAAAGCGATCAATTCAAAATCTCCATATTTGGTAGGCATTTTCACCCGTACTTCTTCTTTTATAAGGGTTTCTTTTTCTAACCTGTATGCAATCAGATCCTTTATAGAAACAAGTTTCAGACCGTGCCTGTCAGCAATTTCGCGAAGCTGTGGAAGACGCGCCATTGTTCCATCTTCATTCATTATCTCCACCAGCACGCCGGCGTCGCCGTGGCCTGCCAACTTTGCCAGGTCAATGGTTGCTTCTGTATGGCCGGTTCTTCTTAAAACACCTCCATTCTTTGCGCGAAGCGGGAAAATGTGTCCGGGCCTTGCCAAATCCTCCGGTTTTGTTTTAGGATCAATAATTGCCCGTACCGTTTTTGCCCGGTCATGGGCAGAAATACCTGTAGTGCATCCATGCCCTAAAAGATCAACACTTACAGTAAACGGAGTAGCATGAAGGGCAGTGTTTTTATTCACCATAAGCTGAAGTTGAAGTTCATCACATCTCTCTTCAGAAAGTGGCATACAGATCAATCCCCGCCCGTGTTTGCTCATAAAATTAATGATCTCCGGAGTTACATTTTTTGCAGAAGTAATAAAATCACCTTCATTCTCACGATCTTCATCATCTACCACTATCACTAATTTGCCATTTTTGATATCTTCAATAGCGTCTTGTATTTTATCCAACATATATTTTAATTAAAATGCAAAGATAATTCATTTAAAAAAGGAGCTTGTTAGCGCTCATAAATATTAACTAATTGTAGCATAAGTAAAAACAGAAATCCGAGATAAAAGTTAGTTTACTATACAGTTTGCTTTTTATGGATTAAAAAGAGTGGATTGCAATTGTATTATAATACCAAGATTGAAGACAATGCCCATTTACCTTAAATCGCTTTCCTTTTTACTTTTATATTTGCAAAAAATTTGTGGCTTTGGATACAAAATTTCAATCTCAATATATTCCTTATTCCGATACCGGAAAATTCACGAAAATTGTATCCGATTATATTAATGAAGCGCCTGCCCTAAGAGACTTTTATGAACATCGTGTAAATCTTGAAGGAATAAAATCGGCGATTGCGCAAAGAAAAAAGTACGGTACCAATCGTAGGTTATTGGTAGATGAGCTTACGCATCAATATAAAGATTTGAGAGATTGTGATGCTATACAATCGAATATTAATGAGCTTTTAAGCGAAAACACTTTTACTATTTGCACAGCACACCAGCCCAATATTTTTACGGGCCATCTTTATTTTATTTATAAAATTTTGCACATCATAAAACTGGCTGATACTTTAAAAAAAGAATTACCCGCGTATCATTTCGTTCCGGTCTTTTTTGTAGGAAGTGAAGATGCAGATTTGGAAGAACTTAATCATATTGTAATTGACGAAGAAAAATATACATGGGAAACATCACAAGCCGGTGCTGTAGGAAGAATGATAGTAGATGATAATCTCTTAAAATTAATAGAAAAAATCAGTGGCAGGTTATCTGTTGAAAAGTATGGAAATGCCTTAATAGAATTATTGCAAAAATGTTATACAAAAAATACAACGATCGAAAAAGCCACTTTTTTGTTTGTTCACTATCTTTTTAAAGCTTTCGGATTATTAATCCTGCTGCCTGATAATCCCGCTTTCAAAAATGAAATGATTTCTGTTTTTGAGGATGATATTTTTAACCACACTTCTTCTGAAATTGTAAATCAAACTTCAGAAAAATTATCCAAAAATTATAAAGCCCAGGCTTATCCACGGGAGATTAATTTATTTTATTTAAAAGATAACCTTCGCAACAGAATCCTCCGGGTTGAGGATCGTTTTGTTGTTTACGACACGAATATTATTTTTTCAAAAGAAGAAATAAAAAAAGAATTGAAGGAACATCCTGAACGTTTCAGTCCTAATGTGATCTTGCGCGGCTTATTCCAGGAAATAATTTTACCAGATGTGGCATGGATTGGCGGCGGCGGCGAACTGGCCTACTGGCTTCAGTTGAAAGGCCTTTTTAAAAATTACCAGGTTCCTTTTCCGGTTTTGATTCTGAGAAATTCTTTTTTAATCATTGACAAAAAGCATCGCCAATTACTAAAGAAATTAAATCTTAATGAGACCGATCTTTTTAAAGGAGAAGAAACACTCTTCAATGAAATTGTAAGCGAAGAAACCCGTTCTGTGTTGAACTTAAACAAGCAAAAAAAAGAAATTGGAAACATTTATCAGCAGATAAAAGAAATTGTAAAAATCATCGACACTACGCTTGAACAACATACTTCCGCATTGGAGACAAAACATTTGAAAAAGTTATTTTCACTTGAAAAGAAAATGCTGCGCGCGGAAAAAAGAAAATTCCAGGATCAAAAAAATCAATTGAATAAGGTATTTTCTTCCTTATTCCCCGATGATGGTTTACAGGAAAGAACCGAAAATTTTATGCTTTTCTATTCCTGCTGGGGAAATGATTTCTTTAAAATTATTTATGAAGATTCATTGACATTAGAACAGCAATTTTGCATCATCGCTGCCGAAAAAGAGTAACATAATTTATTAAACGAAAATCTTAAATAAAAGTTCGTTTACTGTTGCCTGACTGTTTTTCAATTTCATATAAACCGCAATTCGAAATGATCTTTTGTGCATCCTTGGATCACGGAAGTGCCATTTTTTGCACCGGTACCGCAATTTACAAACAGTATTGCTCGTTATATGGACTATATACGCAAGTAAGTAAAATTTTTGTTGTTTTAACCCAAAATATTTTTAATGAAAACTCTCTTTAAAATCACAACGATATTATGGATCTTTTCTTCCTGTGCATCTACCCAGTTGGTAACCCTAAGTGTACTGAAACCCGCGCCCGTTACTGTTCCCGCTTATGTAAAAAATGTAGCGGTAGTCAACAGAAGCGAGCCGTCTAAAAAAGTAAAAATAATCAATGTGGTTAACAAGGCCTTATCAATGGAAGGAACCAATATTGATAGAGTGGGATCACAAGCTTCGCTGACAGGCCTTGCAGATGAACTCGAAAAAAATACCCGGTTTGACAAAGTAACTATCGTAAATAATACTAATCTTACCACAGATGTACCCGGTAATTTTCCGGCGCCTTTGGCATGGGATGATGTAGAAAAATATTGCAGGGATAATAACGCGGACGCGCTTTTTTCGCTGGAGATATTTGATACAAAATCGAATATTGATTATACCGTTAATAAAACTTCTGTAAAAACACCACTCGGAGACGTGCCTGTGATAGAGCAACAGGCCAATATGCATACGCTTGTAAAAACCGGATGGCGCATCTATGATTTACGAAGTAAAAACATCTTGGATGAGATAGCATTTTCAAGAACGCTCACTTATCACGGAAAAGGCATAAACCCACTGCTGGCAGCAAACGCGCTAATAAACAGGAACGAAGCTGTAAAAGAAGTTGGGAACATAGCCGGTCATGATTATGCACTCAGCCTTGTTCCAATGTGGCAAAGAGTGTCAAGAGATTATTATGTAAGAGGTAATAGCAATTTTACAATAGCAATGCGCAAAGCCAGAACCGGCAATTGGACGGGCGCGGCAGACTTGTGGCAAAAAGAAACCGCCAATTCAAATGGAAAAATTGCAGGCCGCGCCTGTTATAATATGGCCATCATCAGCGAGATAAATGGCGATCTTGACGGGGCGATAAAATGGGCACAAAAGTCTTACGAAAATTATAACAATCGTCTTGCACTGAGATATGTAACGATACTAAATAACCGAAAACTGGATACCGAAATATTAAAAGACCAACAAGTAGATTGATAAGTTGACAATCATTCATTGTTGCTATCCGTTCCCAGGTAAATTATTTCAATTTTTTCATTGCTGCATGAGTTGAGTATGTCTAAAAAACTTTCCTTTTTATTGGCATCATTCAGCAGCAATCCGGTTTGGTTTAAAATAATGATTCTGACTTTTGCTTCATCAATCCATTCCAGGTCGGACAGCACTTCTTCCAATGCATCTAAATTATTGCCAAAATAATCCGGCAAAGAAAGTTGCAGTTGCAAGGTTTTATAGCAATCATCTATTTGCTTGCAAACAGTACCGTCTATAAATACATAACGGATATTACTTTCAGAAAAATAAGACATAGGAATATTAGATATAGCGCTCATTTTATTTAATTTCTTTAAAAGATTTATAATGATCATTTGTGTACCAGGCTCTTCCATCGCTACCCGTTAATATCCGTTCCGTTCCACGGTTCTGCCCTTCTATTTTTGGGTTTACGTCCCATTCCTGGTAGTCAATCGGGTTCCCCTTATCATCATATTGTGGCACTATTTTTTCACGATTAGTAAATATCCTTCCTCCCACATAACCTGGCATAGCATGGTGATTGGCCCGGATATATTTTAATACGTCATAAACTTTTTGTGGAATTCCTGAACTGTTTTCGTTCTCATTTAAAGTGGCTGTTCCTGCATTTTCGTTGTGCGCGGGATTAGTTGCATTATTGGTTGTATCCCCTGAATTTTGCAATTGGCTTTTTACAAATATTTGTTTGCCAATAACCAATCCTATCACCAGGCCAATAATGATTCCTAAAATAAGCTGGGAGTAATTTTTTTGCATAAACTGTGTGATTTTTTTTTGTCGTAGGTACAAGGCATGCCTTGTACCTACTATTTATTGATTTCATTTGACATAGAATAAGGAAGATCCGATGGAAGAGTACCTCTTTGCTTGTTAGGCGTTGCTGCCATCTTTATATTTATAGTTCCGCCATTGTGAAGTTCAAAATGGTTGAAATAATTTTTCGTGTATGGCTTCCCGTTAAAAGTCTCAGACTGTACATATTTGTTGTCAGCGCTGTTGTCAGGAGAATTAATTACGAGTTTTTTCCCGTTTTCAAAATTGAGTTCTATATGCTTGAATAAAGGCGCGCCCGCAGCATACTGTACACTTGCCGGAGTAACCGGGTAAAATCCCAATGCTGAAAAAACGTACCATGCCGATGTTTGTCCATTGTCTTCATCGCCACAATAGCCATCAGGCGTGGCTTTATACAATTTGTTCATTGTTTCTCTTGCCCAATATTGCGCTTTCCATGGCTCCCCGGCATAATCGTACAAATAAATCATGTGCTGAATCGGCTGGTTGCCATGCGCGTATTGCCCCATATCAGCAATCTGCATTTCACGAATTTCATGAATAACGAAGCCATAATAACTATCATCAAAAACAGGAGGCATTATAAAAACAGAATCAAGCATCCTGGCGAACATTTTCTTTCCGCCCATCAGATTTATTAATCCGTTAATATCCTGGAACACTGACCAACTATAATGCCAGCTATTACCTTCGGTGAAAGCATCACCCCATTTAAAAGGATTAAAAGGCGATTCAAAACTGCCATCTTTGTTTTTGCCACGCATCAGAAGGTGAGATGGATCAAACAATTTCTTATAATTCATTGCTCTCTGTTTGTAGATATCAATTTCAGATACGGGTTTTCTTAATATTTTCCCCAACTGATAAATACAATAATCATCATAAGCATATTCTAAAGTTCGCGCAGCATTTTCGTTAATGCCCACGTCGTAAGGCACATATCCTAATTCGTTATAAAATTTGTAGCCGGTGCGTCCCGTGCCTTCCGGCCCTTCATTATTAGCTCCGTGAATTAATGCTTCGTACAAAGTTTCTATATCATATCCTCTCAACCCTTTGATGTAAGCTTCTGCAACTATGGAAGCGGAATTATTTCCTACCATCACATTTCTGTATCCCGGCGCTGACCATTCCGGTAAAAAGCCCCCTTCTTTAAAATCATTAACAAGCCCTTCCTGCATCTCTTTTGCTATAGATGGATACATGAAATTCAAAAAAGGATATAGCGCCCGGAATGTATCCCAAAAACCGGTGCCTCCAAACATATACCCGTCTTTTATTTCACCGGTATAAGGACTGTAATGGACAATTTTACCCTGCGCATTTTTTTCATAAAATTTTAATGGAAAAAAAACCATTCTATAGAGACAAGAATAGAAAGTTTGCTTTTGCTCTGTAGTGCCACCACTCACCTTTACTCTTCCCAACACTTTATTCCACTCCGCTTTGGCATTGCTCTTTACTGTTTCAAAATTATGATCGCCTATTTCTTTTAAATTGATTTCGGCCTGGTCGAAACTAATATACGAAGAAGCTACCTTAGCATTAACCACTTCTCCTTTTTGGGTATTTTTAAAACCAATAATAGCGCCTACGTGATTGCTTTTCTGTTCAAGACCAACAGTAATTACACTGTCTAAAAAAGTATAAGAATAATCAAACGGCTTATCAAATACAATGATGAAATAATTTTTAAAATTCTTTGCTACACCGCCACTGTTACGGGTTGTATAACCGATTATTTTATTTTCTGAAGGGATTATTTTGATATACGATCCCTTGTCCAGGGCATCAATAATAACAGACGAGCTATCTGTTTTAGGAAAAGTAAACCGAAAACGGGCCGCACGTTCAGTAGGCGTAAGTTCCGCAGTCACATCGTCATCAGCGAGATAAACTTTGTAATAATATGGCTTTGCAATTTCAGTTTTATGAGAATACCAGCTTGCCCTGTCTTTTTCGGAAAAACGTATTTTACCGGTGATAGGCATGATGGCAAAAGCGCCGTAATCATTCATCCAGGGAGAAGGCTGGTGGGTTTGTTTAAAACCGTTTATTTTATCAGCATTATATTGATAAGCCCATCCATCGCCCATCTTGTCGGTTTGCGGTGTCCACAGGTTCATTCCCCAGGGAAGCGCTATTGCAGGGTATGTATTACCGTTAGAGAGAGAAGGTTTAGAATCGGTGCCCATCAATGGATTTACATAATCAACCGGATCATTTTTATGAGAAATTTCCTGTGCGGAAACATTAGTAATAATAAACAGTATATAAATTGCAACTAACAGCTTCTGCATGAATTCAATTTTTGATATACAATAAAAAGACGATTATTCTTTGTAAAAATAAATCAAAATAAGCCGTAATCATTGCTTTACTGTAGGAGCATTATCAAATTCAAATAACAAAGCCATTTGGCATAAAATAAAGAAAGTAGAGGGAACACTCCAAAAAAAAATCTACATCCTTAAAAAAAAAACGTACCTACAATTTTACAGACAAAAATAATTTGGGCAAACAGAGATCCTATTTAAGATTCCGCGTCAGTGCTTTAGGCGGCCGCATTTTAACAAAACAAGATTTTACGGACGCTTTAACATATATGATTGTTGAGATGCGCATTTAGAAGTAGTTTTGCAGCCGTTATTTTATTCTAAATACTTAAGGTGAAGAAAGGTTTTTTTTTAATCATTACTCTATTTGTGGGGCTGTCTGGCTTTTCTCAACGAAAGCATACTATCAGTGGTACCATTAAAGATCATAATACAGGCGAAACACTAATTGGCGCAAGCGTGACCTTGGTGGAAAATCAGCAGTCAGGCGCACTCAGCAACAGGTACGGATTTTATTCTATTAGCGCGCCGGCAAATAATTATACTCTGGTCGTCAGCTTCTCAGGATATAAAAATGATACCCTAAAGATTTCTTTACAACAGGATACGATGCGATCCATTGAACTAGTACCTGAAGGAACACAATTGCAGGAAGTGGTGGTAACTGCCAGGAGAAGTGACAATATCACCCGTACGCTGCCAGGCGTTCAAAAAGTTTCTATTGAAGAAATAAAAAATGTTCCGGTTCTGTTTGGCGAAAAAGACATTCTTAAAACAATACAGTTACTCCCGGGAATCAAATCCGCGGGCGATGGTTCTTCAGGATTTTTTGTACGAGGTGGCGCTGCTGATCAAAATTTAATTCTGCTGGATGAAGCTACTGTATATAATGCATCTCACTTACTTGGATTTTTTTCTACTTTTAATTCAGACGCTATTAAAGATGTAACTATTTATAAAGGCGACATGCCAGCACAATATGGTGGACGTTTATCTTCTTTGCTGGACATACAAATGAATGATGGCAATGATAAAAATTATAAAGTTAGTGGCGGCATCGGCATCATTTCATCGCGCCTGAATGTGGAAGGTCCCATCGTAAAAAACAAAGGCTCTTTTATTATCAGTGCCAGGCGTACCTATGCAGACTTGTTTTTAAAACTTTCGAAAGATTCTTCCGTCAATAAAAGCATACTTTACTTTTATGACCTCAATGCGAAAGCCAATTACCAATTTGGCGAAAAAAACAGGTTGTTTTTATCAGGATATTTTGGGCAGGATGATTTGGGTTATGGATCACAGTTCGGTATTAACTGGGGCAACGCAACCGCTACGCTGAGGTGGAATCATATTTTCAACAATAAATTATTTTCCAACACATCTTTTATTTATAGTCATTACGATTACAAAATAAGTATCAACCAAACTACCAATAATCTTATCATTCTTTCTAAAATAAAAGATTTCTCTCTGAAATCAGACCTGCAATATTATCAAGGCAATAATAACAAAATCAATTTCGGATTCAATTTAATCAATCACATTTTTACGCCGGGAACGATACAAGTTTCTGAAACTTCCAGTTATAATCCGTTGACGATTGAAAAAAAATACGCTTTGGATGGTTCCCTCTATGTTTCTGACGAATGGAGCCCTAACACTAAATTAAAATTCAATACAGGTTTGCGCCTGACATCTTTTAGCATCTTAGGCCCTGGTAGTTTTTATTCTTACGACAAAAATGGAAACGTGATAGATACTTCCACATACGCTTCGGACAAAATCGTAAAATCATATCTAACTATTCAACCCCGCTTTGCAGCCACTTACCAGTTAGACAATAAAAGTTCCATAAAATTTTCTTACTCAAGGAATGTGCAGAACCTGCATCTGCTTTCTAATTCCACTGGCAGCAACCCTACCGATGTGTGGATACCGAGCAGCAATAATGTAAAGCCCGAAATTTCCGACCAGCTTTCCACAGGCTATTATCGCAACATTGCTCAAAATAGATATGAATTTTCTGCGGAGATTTATTATAAGTTTTTGCAAAACCAGATAGATTATAAAAACGGAGCGCTCCTTGTGGCCAATGAAACCGTTGAATCGCAGTTGCTTTATGGAAAAGGAAGAGCTTATGGACTTGAACTGTATGCAAAAAAGAAATATGGAAAATTAACCGGATGGATAAGCTATACTCTTTCGCGGACAGAAAGATTAATAGATGGAATCAATAACAATTCGTGGTATCCAAATACACAGGATCAAACACATAACGTTGCAATAGTAGGAACGTATAAATACAATAAAAAATGGACATTTTCTGCCGATTTCGTTTATAATACCGGAAACGCTGTTACGTGGCCTTCGGGAAAATATATGGTGAATGGAAATACTGTTTTTTACTATACGGAAAGAAATGGCTATAGAATGCCTTCCTACAACAGGCTGGATATTAGCGCTACTTTACAAGGAAGAAAAACTGCAAAGTTTGAGGGAAGCTGGACATTTTCTGTTTATAATGCTTACGGAAGGGAGAACCCTTATTTTATTCAGTTTCAAAATGATCCGGATGATCCTCAAAAAACACAGGCAGTGCAATATTCATTGTTCAGATGGGTTCCATCCATCACTTATAATTTTAAATTTTAAGCGCCATGAAATACTTTAGAATAACTCCTTTAATATTTTCAATAGCCTTAGTTTCGTCTTTTTTGGGTTGTAAAAAAGTAATAGATGTAAATCTTAAAAACGCCGCCACACAAATAGTTATTACAGGAGAAGTGAACAACAGGCCGGGACCTTATCATGTAATCATTTCCCAAACAGTTAATTTTGCTTCAGACAATAATTTTCCTCCTGTTTCCGGAGCCTTTGTAACGATTACCGGAAACGGCCTGGTAGATACCTTAAAAGAAACAACTCCCGGTGATTATTCAACGCATGTATTTACAGGAATTCCAGGTTTCATTTATCAATTGTATGTAGATGTAGAAGGACAGGTTTATAAAGCAACCTCTACTATGCCGCAACCGGTGCATATAGATTCCATCACTTTTGTGGAAGGAATGAAAAAGAATTTATATGCAGTCGCCAATTTTCAGGATCCACCCGGAATAGCCAACTTCTACCAGTTTAAAGAATATGCTGACGGCGTTGAGTTCAAAAATGGCAGAGGGAATTCAGTCTTTAATGATCGCCTGTCTGATGGTAGATACATTAACCGGATATTGTATGATGACAGCACAGATGTTAAATCAGGAATTAAACTGACAGTACAAATGAACTGTGTTGATGAAAATGTTTACAATTATTTTAATGAACTTTATCAGATATCAGGAAATGGTGAAGGCTTTGCAAGCCCATCGCCTGCCAACCCAGCCAGCAATATTAGCGGAGGCGCCTTAGGATATTTTAGCGCAAATACAAGAACTTCCAGGACGGTAGAAATACCGTAACAAATAGGTTTTGATGTAAATTCTTTATGGCATTTAAAACCTGGCATCTATTATGGATTTCTGAAAAAAATAAGAATAGAAATCGTTAATAATCGTTCGTTTACTGTAACTTTTTTTGACTCTTTACCTTTTCCAGTATTTTTCTTAGAAATACAAATATTCGAAAAATGTTCGTTTACTGATAATAAAATTTCAATCAATTTTTTTGATAAAACAACTCGCCTCATCGCCAAAATTCATCTTCCCTATTTCCCGTTAAACTGTACCGAGGCCACGCCAGACTGAACTTCAGCACTTCCATTAACAGGTTTATAAATAAAATAAATGTCATGGAAATTGCCATCCGTCACAGGATCAATATTAATATGCACGACCGAAGATTTGTCTTCCAACTTTGGAACTGAGCCTTTGCCAATAACCTTACCATCAGGCGAATCTATTTTTATTTCAAAAGGATAATCACTTTTTGCAGCCACAAGGCTATTAATAAAAATATTTATAGAATGTACATCAGTAAGATCAGTATGACCGATCATAAACCAGCTTTCTTCATGAGGAATAACAAGGAAGTTTTTTCCGCTGGAACTATATACAGAAAAACCTTTCATTTTTTCATTTCCGCTAAAAAAATAATTGTTATCCGGTAATGAAATAAGCGCATTTCCGGTAAGCGGTTTTATATTATTCCCTGGTTTATCCGTATAAGACGCAGTTAACACCAACGATGCATTAGGCTGTTCTTTCGCCGGAGGAACAATGCTACCTTCCTGTGGCAATGATTTATTCCTGGCATTTTTATCAGAAAGAGAAAATATCCATGAAAGGATCTGATCCAGGTCTTTTTGCGAAATGTCCGGATGCGCGGCCATGGCTACCTGGCCCCAAACTCCGGCGCCACCGCTTCTTATTTTTTGGCTCAGGTAATCATGAGCTTTTGGATTGTTTGCATATTTTTTTGACACAAGCATAAACGCCGGGCCTACGGATTTTTCATCCTCTTTATGGCAATTTTTACAATCCAATGTTTGGGTAAGAATTTTGCCGCTCACATTTGGTAGCATCTCCTGGTGGCCCTCCGGATTGCTTGCCGGAACAAAATCTTTTTTATAATCGTAAGCAACAAAAAGATTTTTTAAATCTACCTTGGAAGTGTCATTATCTTTTATATCTACCGCATATTTCACCGGAAAACCTGGAAGATAGAACGATTTATTGCCCCCTGTTAATTGGATGTTTACTACAGGCGCGGCATTTCCAGCATATACATTGATAGAATCACTTTTTGTAGATGCACCTTGTTCGTCCTTTACTTCCACAGAAATATTATAATCTCCGACTGTATTAAAAGTATAGTCCAGTTCAGGAGTTGTCGTTTTTTTTGTTTGATTGCCTAAAGTCCATACATAAGAAAGTGCATCTTTATCCGGATCTTTCGCATCAACAGTAGCTTTAATGTGAAAGGGTAATACGCCGGAAGTTTTATCAACGTGAATTGCTTTTATTTCAGGTGGGCGATTTCCGCCATTATAATCAATACAGGACAATCCTGCATCCGCATTTCTTTGAAACCAACCCGTTCCATATTCCAATAAATACAGTTTGCCATCGGGGCCTACTTCCATATCTATACAATTATTCAGTTTTGTATGTTCCATGAACGGCTCCATTTCATCAAAATCTCCATTGGGTAACATGGTGACGGCAAAGATCCATCCCCTTATCCAGTCATAAATAAATAATTTTCCATTGTAATATTCCGGAAGCCTGGTTTTTTCAGGAAACATGCTGGTATAATAAACCGGCCCAGCCATTGCAGTACGACCTCCGGATCCTAACTCAGGAAAATCGGGTGAAGCGGCATAAGGATACCAGATAAATGCAGGTTGCGCCGGTGGCAAATTTTGAAGCCCTGTATTATTTCTTGAATCATTTACAGGATGAGCGGGATCAAAAAGATTTCCACTTTTGCCTGTTGCATAATCATATTGTCGGTATGGATAATTATCACCAACAAACAACGGCCATCCAAAAAAACCTGCTTTACGCGCCTGATTTATTTCGTCATAACCACGTGGGCCGCGTGTTTCCATGCTGTCGTTGTTAGCGTCGGGACCTACTTCTCCCCAATAAAGAAAACTATTTTTTTGATCTACTGAAATACGATATGGATTGCGATCTCCCATTACATAAATTTCAGGTCTCGTATTAGGTTCGCCTTTTGGAAAAAGGTTCCCTTCCGGAATCTGATAGGTTCCGTCATCCATCACCCTGATGCGGTTGATTTTTCCACGTAAGTCGTTGGTGTTACCCGCAGACCTCCTGGAATCATATTGCTGATGGCCGGGTACATCATTTAATGGTGCAAAGCTGTTACTTACATACTTTGCGCCCGGTTCATTAAATGGTGTAGAATTATCACCGGCAGAAAAGTATAATAATCCATCCGGTCCAAAAGCGACAGAGCCGCCCGTATGGCAACAAATCTCCCGCTGTTCATACAACTGAAGAATTATTTTTTCTGATTTAACATCTATTGTATCGTTCTCAAAAGTGAACCTGGATAAACGATTCACAGAAGTATCTTTAGGGCTATAATAGATATAGACCCAATGATTTTTATCGAAGTGTGGATCTTTGGAAATTCCAAGAAGCCCTTCTTCTGAATTAACTCCGGGGGTATGTTCCGTTTTCCAATATACATTAAGGAAACCCACTTGTTTTACTTGCTTTGTAATATGATCGTATTTTAAAATTTCTCCGCGCCTCTGAAGCACGATAATGTCAAGATTGGGAAGAATGGTCATCTCTGTAGGTTCAAAAAAAACTCCTTTTACCAAAGATGTTTTAGTAAAACGATCTTCATCAGGTGGCATTTGAGCAGTCACTTTTGAGTAGTCTAATTCTTTATTATCCCCAATCGCATATTCAATCCCTCCTAACAAATGCTGTAAATACAAAGGTTCCGAATAGGACTCATCAGTATGCCCCATTTCGGTATAGAACGCCCGTCCCCCATCATAATCGTGATACCAGCTCATAGGATGAAATGCGCCATTGGTGCCGCCTTCATAAGATTTTTCATCAATGGTAATCAGGACATGTATTTCAGGGTTTATTTTTTTAAAATTATAAAGTTCATCGGTTCTTGTCCAAACAGTATCTTTAAAAAATTTTGTAGCAGGGAAATTTTTATCTTTAATAATAAACTTTGCCTCCTGGGGTTTCGGGTGACCATTAAAATAAGCGCCTACCAATCGTCCATACCAGCCCCAATCGTATTCTGTATCAGTTGCCGCATGCACGCCTACAAATCCGCCACCAGCCTGTATGTAACGTTCAAAAGCCGCTCTCTGCCTGTAATCCAGCACATGACCTGTGGTACTCAGGAAAATAACCGCTGAATATTGTTTCAGGGTATCATCATTAAACTTATCAGAATTTGTAGTGGTATCCACATCAAAACCATTTTCTTGTCCAAGTTTAATAATGGCATCTATGCCTTTTGGAATGGAAGCATGATGGAATCCCATTGTTTTTGAAAATATCAAAACCCGGGGTTTGCTACTTCTTTTATTAGTACAGGAAAATTGAAACAGAGAACATGCGATTACAAGCAAAAGAAAGCTCCTTTTCATAAAAAATAAAGGGATTTTAAAGTAAAATAATTGAACCTATAAGTATTATCAAAAGATTTCAACCGTTTCCAATAAGATATTAGGATATCATCTCTTATTGAAAAATGATTATAACAAATCGAACTCAATAATAATTTTTGGAGGAGTGAAAGTAATAAGAAAGTAACAGACTAAAATATTTATTTTATTTCTATAGAGAGAACGGAGTCTTTTTCAAAGTATGCTTCGAGTACATCTCCAACGATACATTCTCCAGCACCGGCGGGTGTTCCGGTAAAAACAAGGTCACCAATATTGACAGAAAAATAATTGGAAATATTGGAAACAATTTTATCAATCGAAAAAATCATTTCTTTGGAATTGGCACTTTGAACCACTTCTTTGTTTTTTAAAAAAGAGAAGTTGATATTTTTTTTATCTATAGTGGGAGTCAGGTCAATAAATTTTCCGACAGCAGCAGAATTATCAAATGACTTTGATTTTTCCCAGGGAAGGCCTTTTTCTTTTAATTGAGTTTGAATATCTCTTGCGGTAAAATCTATACCGACAGAAATGGCGTTATAATAATTAGACGCGTGTTTTTCCTGGATGTATTTCCCGTTTTTACTAATGCGGACAACCAATTCAGCCTCATAATGAAGGTCGTTGGTAAATTCCGGATAATAAAAAGGAGTATGTCCCTGAATCAAGGCGCTCTTGGGTTTCATAAAAATTACAGGCTCGTCGGGAATTTCATTCCCCATTTCTTCAGCATGTTTGGCATAATTACGCCCAATACAAAATATCTTCATTCTCAAATAGGTTTTAGTAGGGCTTTTTCAAAGTTGGTGCGAAAATATATAAATCAAATTAAAAAATGAATTATCTATTAACAGGTTACAAATGATTAAAAATTAAGGTTATTTACGTTATTCATTGTTCTCTCTATTCCGATAGTTGCAAAATTTTCAATTACTTCTACGCATTTTTCAATTTTCAATTTTACAACTTCTTTTTCTTCCGGAAGCCAATGGCTTAAAACAAATTCCACCTGCATTCCTTTTGGAAATTGATTGCCGATTCCGAAGCGCAACTTAGGATATTCATCAGTATTTAAAATATGCTGGATATCCCGCAATCCGTTGTGGCCGGCATCACTTCCCGCTTTGCGCAACCGCAGTTTACTTAACGGGAGCGCCAGGTCGTCCACAATTGTCAAAGAATCTTGTATCTCAATTTTTTCTTTATCAAGCCAGTACTTCACAGCCCTTCCGCTCAGGTTCATGTACGTTGTTGGCTTTATACAAACGAATATTTTTCCTTTAAATTTTATTTCAGCCAAATTAGCTAACCGGGATGATTGAAAAAAAGCATTGTGTTTCAAAACAAAAGCATCCAAAACATCAAATCCTATATTGTGCCTTGTGTGTGCATATTCATTCCCCGGATTACCTAAACCAATTATTAAAAACTTCGACATGAAAGCGAAGATAAATTGAATCCTCAATTATTAGAAAATCAATCTTCACGCTCCAATTTGAATGTAATATACATCAGTAAATGAAATTTAAAGAAAGATTTTCAATTTTTTTTAAGTATTTGTACTGGAAATAAAATCGTAAAAATACGATTTGCACCGTAATTATAATAATTCAAAAATCAGGCAGTAATGCTCTTGCTCAGCGGTCTTGAGAACATATCTTTGTACCAGATGTTGATTGATGTTCAATAAACATTCATTACCCGTTTTATCCAAATCCAATGAAAGCCAGCTCTTGAAAAAATAAGAGCACAATATCCATCCCGATAATTTTTGGGAGAAAAACCAAACCCCAGGTTCAATTTTTTAGACGACTTCTGCTTTAACAGCAGAAGTTTTTTTATTTTATCAATATCCCGCAGTAAACCGACAAATAAGTATCATTTTGTTTTTATTATTGCTGGATATGTAAATAGTATATTTACCTCTTCCATGAAACGTTGAATTACGATTTGAGCCGTAATTACAATACTTCAAAAATCAGGCAGTAATACAATTGCACCGCAATCTTCACGCTATATCTTTGTACCAGAAGTTGATTGATGTTCAACAAACATTAATCCCGAATCCAAATCCATTGAAAAGATACCGTTCCTTAATCCAGGAAAAACCAAATAATCCGATATCAGTCAACTTCTTTTTTTATCCAATCCAATGAAAACCGGTTCTGAGAACCAAAAACAATATCCATCCTGATAATTATCAGGGGAAAAACCAAAACCCAAGGTTGAACTTTTTAGACTTCTGCATTAAACTGCAGAAGTTTTTTATTTTGGCCAATTTCGACCAGTCCTTTTAGAACGCTATCACTCACAATTTGCTTTCCCATTTCCACTTTTAAGGTATAACTTTACGAAAGACATTTATCCTTCATCTATTAAAATTTAATTTATGATTGAAGTAATTCCGGGGTTTCCCCCAAACGTTGCCGCATTTAATGCCACAGGAAAAATAACCGGCCAGGATTATGATGAAATAATTAATCCGCTGGTAAAAAAGATTTATGATGAATGCGGAAAAATAAATTACCTGCTCGTAATTAAGACCTCACTGGAAAATTACAGTTTTGAGGCGTGGTTAAAAGACGCAATACTGGGTTTCGTTTATTTTACAGAATGGAAAAAGATCGGTATCGTTTCCAACAAAAGAAGTATCAAACGCTTTACAGATATATTTGGAAAATTGTTACCAGGATGTACAAAGGGCTTTATGATGGAAGATCTCGAAATCGCAAAAGAATGGATAGCTGATTAAAAACAACAATTAATAACCATTATATGCCAAAGAGTTTTTAATAGCTATACAAAGACGCTTTCAAAACAGAATCCTTCTGTGCAGGCGTCAGTGAATAATTATAATGGTATAAAGAAAATTCCCAATCGCCATAAACCGGATTAGGCAGCACGATGAAGCGGTCGCCAAAGTATGTTGAAAAGTTATCTGCAACTTTTGCTCTTTCATCAGGGTTTTTCTTTTCGAAGAGAAAACTGAAATCATTCATATTATCACCCATCAATAATAGGATTGTATGATTGTCTTCAATTGACTTTTTTCTATCTTCTTTCGAAGACGTTTTGCCTTTCAATAGCAAGTGTTCAACATCCGCATTGGGGAAATTAAATTTTTGCAGGTTTTTTAAAGTTCCTGTTCTTTCGCTTTCATTACGATTGGTTACGTAAAATATTTCTACTCCCTGGGCGGATGCGTATTGTAAAAAATGCAGCGCACCCGGCATAGTATCCGCCGTTGCCATAGAAGTCCACGCATTCCAGCTAACGTCGTCATAATCTTTTCCTTGCAGTAACTGATGCGCTTCATAAGGACTGTTATTTAAAATCGTTTCGTCAATATCGGTCATGATAGCTTTGGGTTTTGGAAACTTTTCACGATTAGACTGAACAATTCTGAGCTTTGCTATATTAAATGCCTGGTAACAAAGAGCCCGGTATTCTGCAGATCGCTGCTGCCAGGCGGTGGAAAACAATTTGCCATCCACTATCGAGTTAGATGAATTTGCATTATTATTTGTAATACTCACGTGCGGCGCCACGCATGACACAGAAAACAATAAAAGAAAAATGGCGAACTTTTTCATCAAATTTTTTTTAAAGATTGAATTTAAATTGAAGTCTTAATTTTGACTGCAACCGATATTATCAAAAACGACTTAATTTTAAGAATATGTTATTTTAATATCTGTTAATTTTAATAAAATAATTTCAAAGCTAAAATAAGAAAATGGATTTTGTTGATTATTACAAAACGCTGGGCGTAGCCAAGAATGCGTCCGCAGAGGATATAAAAAAAGCATATCGCAAACTGGCAAGAAAATATCATCCTGATGTAAATCCCAATGACAAAGAAGCCAATAAAAAATTTCAGCAGATCAATGAAGCGAATGAAGTACTAAGCGACGCTGAAAAAAGAAAAAAATACGATCAGTATGGTGAAAACTGGAAACATGCAGATCAATATGAACAAGCGCGACAGCAGCAACAACAGCAAGGCAGAGGGGGATTTGGCGGATTTGGTGGCGGAGGTTTTGGAGATTTTGGAGGGGGAGAATATACTTACTCATCAGGAGATGAAGGCGGTTTTTCAGATTTCTTTGAATCACTTTTTGGTGGCTCGGGAGGCCGCAGGAGTCAGGCAAAATATCGTGGACAGGATTATAACGCAGAATTGAATTTGGCCTTGACAGATGCGTATGCTACGCATAAGCAAACCCTCACCATCAATGGAAAAAATGTGCGCATCACGATACCGGCAGGAGTAGAAAACGGGCAACAAATAAAACTTAAAGGTTACGGCTCACCCGGCGCCAATAATGGCCCGAATGGTGATTTGATAATAACTTTTGTAATTCAAAACGATACTAACTTGAAACGAGAAGGAAATAACCTGTATAAAAATGAAGACTTGGATCTTTATACTGCGGTGCTTGGTGGCGAGAAAACCATTGATACGCTAAGTGGAAAAATAAAATTAAAAGTAACCCCTGAAACACAAAACGGCACTAAGGTGCGGCTGAAAGGAAAAGGTTTTCCTGTATATAAAAAAGAAGGACAGTTTGGTGATTTGTACATTACCTGGAATATAAAGTTGCCTACCAACTTAACCCAAAAACAAAAAGAATTATTTACTGAACTATCAAAATTATCATCTTAAAGTTTTTGATATGGAAAATGATGAACTAATACCAACCGAAGATTTTTGTATGTACAACAATATTGAATATTCATTTATCCACTCGCTGGAAGATTCAGGGTTGATAAGCGTTACATCGGTTGAGCACACTACTTATATTTCTGCAGATGATTTACAAAAATTAGAAAAATTTGCGAGGTTGCATTACGATCTTGACATCAATATTGAAGGAATAGAAACGATTCATTACCTCCTTGAAAAAATTGAAGAAATGCAGAAGGAGATTTTGAATTTGAAGAACAGCATTCATTGAAACTGATTTCTTTTCCGCGCGAAAAAGTCGTTCAATATACCAAAATGTCCTACTGGCAATCGTTCGACAGTAACAAAACAGGTTTCTATTTTTGATAATTCAGAATTTTATCTATGGCTTCCATAATCGTTTTAATTGTCCTCGCCCTGCTGGTTTTATTTTTCATTAGATATAAAAAACCTTTAAAAAAGATTATTCTTCCCGATAATTATCAACAACTTTTAGCGCAGCATATTTCGTATTACAACAGGCTCGACGAAAAAGATAAAAGAAGGTTTGAAGAAAAAATAAAAGAGCTTTTAGGCTATATTTCTATCAATGGTGTTAATACTGATGTAACGGATATGGATAAACTTTTGGTTGCATCCAGTGCTGTGATTCCTATTTTTGGTTTTGATAAATGGAGATATTACAACCTGAAAATGGTACTCCTCTACCCTGCTACCTTCAACAAAAGCGAATTTCTCGCTTCGGGCTATGAAAAAAATACTTTAGGAATGGTTGGAACCGGACCGATGCAGAGAATAATGATCTTGTCAAAACCCGCGTTGCACCAGGGGTTTCGTGGGGAAAATTTAAATGAAAATACAGGAATTCATGAATTTGTTCATTTACTGGATAAAGAAGATGGCGATGTTGACGGATTACCGGAAGCGCTTCTCAATAGAAAATACAATACAAGATGGATTGAACTGATCAACCAAAATATAGAAACTATATTGGCAGGCCACTCAGACATCAATTATTATGGGGCTTCCAACAAAGCAGAGTTCTTCGCGGTTACTTCTGAATATTTTTTTAACAGCCCGGAATTATTTAAACAAAATCATCCGGAACTTTTTGTCTTAATGTGTAAGATATTTAATCAAAATCCCATCCAACCGTCTTTTGAGAGCAAAAGTGAAAAATAGAAATGAGTGTTATTGCTTCGTTTACTATTTACAATAGTTTTATAAGTTTATTGGCTTGACAAATTGAAAGCTATCTCCATCAAACAATCCTTTGTCACTTAATTTTAAATGTGGTATTACTAATAAAGCCATGAAAGATAAAGTCATGAATGGCGCAGATAATTGGGAGCCAAGTCGCTTGGCAACAAGATCAATATCAGCATACATTTCAGCCACTTTATAGCCATCTTCATTACTCATTAATCCTGCAACAGGTAAGGGCAAAATTTTATTGACATTGCTGCCGGGAATATCAGCAACGCTTACACCGCCTTCTGATTGTATGACAAGGTTGACTGCTTCACAAATACTTTCATCATCTACACCAACAGCAATAATATTGTGACTGTCATGCGCAACGGAGGAAGCAATAGCGCCATTTTTTAAACCAAAATTTTTTACAAATGCTTTGGCCACCGGCGTATCATAATAACGATTGACTACAATCATTTTTAAGACATCTTTTTCAACATCGCTCTCACAATAGTCATCATCTTTAATGTTACGAAGAAAGCCAACTTCTGAAGCAAGAATTTTATTGGTAATTAATTGTCCGTCCAAAGCTTCAATAATTTCCCAGGAGAATTCTGAAATTCTTATCTTAAAATCATCTCGTTTTTTTATAGAGCAGTTAAAATTATTAATGAGTACTGAAGGTTGCGTTTTAATTTTTGATACACCATTCTCTGCAACCAATTCGCCATTAATATAAGTTGCTTTCACATTAAATTCCGTTAAATTATTGAGTACAATGAAATCCGCAGGATCGCCTTGTCTTAATATTCCCACGTTCATTTTATAATGGTTCACAGGGTTGATACACGCCGCTTTTAAAACCTTAAAAACGTCAATTCCTTTGTTTACTGCTCTCTTACACAATTCATTAATGTGGCCTTTTACCAAACTATCAGGATGCTTATCGTCGCTGCAAAACATCATTTCATCTTCATGATCATTTAATAAATCAATCAACGCTTCAAAATTTTTAGCAGCGCTGCCTTCACGGATCAGGATTTTCATTCCATACTTCAATTTATCCAACGCTTCTTCCCTGGTAAAACATTCGTGATCGGTACTGATACCTGCTTCTATATATTTTTTAGCATCGGCTCCGCGCAGTCCTGGTGCATGGCCATCTACCGGTTTCATATATTTTTTTGCGGCTTCTATTTTTGCATAAACTTCTTTATCGTGGTGAAGCACTCCTGGAAAATTCATCATCTCACTCAAGTAATAAATATCTTTCTCCGATAAAAGTTGTTTTACTGCATCTGCATCCAACGCTGCGCCTGCTGTTTCAAACAATGTTGCAGGCACGCAGCTTGGCGCTCCAAAATGAAATTTAAAGGGAACTGTTTTTCCATTGTCAATCATAAACGTTACACCTTTGATACCGCAAACATTGGCAATCTCATGGGGATCGCTAATCGTAGCGACAGTTCCATGCACTACAGCTAATTTTGCAAACTCTGATGGAACGAGCATTGAGCTTTCTATATGCACATGTGCGTCTATAAAACCGGGCGTTATAAACGGAAAATCGTTTTGCGGACTACCATTTTTTTCAATGGTTTTTATCAGCCCGTTTTCTATAAATACTTTACCGAAAAATATCTCTCCGCGTTCGATATCCACCATATTTCCTTGCAAAGAAAAATTCATAAATCAATTTTTTTATTATTGACATTTATAGGAAAAAACCTCAAAGAAAAAAAATCAAATAGAATTGAAAGAGGTTTACTTATTAGCAAAATACTTATCACCCAGCGCCTGATCGTCACTGTAAATATCTTTGTAAAAGGTAATCTTATCATCTTTACCTATACAAGTAAAATATTCAATATACAGAGGCAGCCTGTTTTTTATCATTACTGTTTTCCGGTCTTTTTTTACGATCCAGGTTTTTAATGAATCTATATTATAAGGAGGCGGGTGATTGGCCCTGGCAGAAAGGCTGTCTCCCCTGGCGATATAAAATGCGAGATCTTCCCATTTCTGCACGCGCACACAGCCGTGGCTTAAAGCCCTGTTGGCATTAGCAAACAAATATCGTTGATTCGTATCGTGTAAATAAACACTATAGGGATTATTAAAATTGAATTTAAAAATTCCCAGTGCATTGTCATCGCCGCTTCCCTGTACAATTTTCCAGGGAATGCCTTTTTTATATTTAGACCAGTCAACGGTAAAAGGATCCACTTCATCTCCTTTGTAATCTACAAGGCTAAATCCTTTTTTGACAAGATATCCGGGATCTTTTTTTAACGCGGGTAAAATTTCTTTTGCAATAATACTTTCGGGAATGGTCCAATTTGGAAAAATGACCATATTAGAAATCTCAGAGTGCAAAAGTGGCGTTTGCGTAGTTGGCTTCCCGACGATTACTTTCGACTTAAATATAACCGTATCGTGATCCCAAAGTTCCAGGTAGAACCCGGGAATATTTACCCACACATAAGTTTCCGGTAAAGCAGAAAGGCTTTTATAACGGTCAAGCGTAATCGCAATTCTTTTAAACTTTTCATTATCGTTATTGTTCAAAGAAGTGATAGTTCCCTCGCCGGGCTTTCCATCTGCAGTAAGCTTTTCCTGTGCCTGGTATTTTTTTACTTCTTTACTCAACATTGCCGAATCTGGTAATGAGATATTGTCAATACCAAAACCCGATTGCGATAATCTTTCATTAAGTTGTTTTTGGAATGCCAACGTATCAGTATAAGGAAAATCAATATGCAGATACCTCGCTGTATCCATGTTATCTACAAAATCTTTTAGTGCGTTTCTTAGCGATCTATAATGAATGTTAACAGGTTCCACGCTCTGAAATATATTTGAAACCTGTGAAGAAGAAGATGTTTTATCGAGATTGGCGATGAAAAAAGAATCAATATAATTATCCTTTGTATCAATAGAAAGACTATCAGAAATTATCCTGCCTTGCTTTAAATCCTTAAGCGTTTTCATGAAAGCATCACTCAACATCAAATCTGCTTTTGTCCATGCTATTGCATCCATCCTCACCAAAGAATCGTTACTGATTCTTGTACGCAAAGAATCTAATTCATGGAAATGATAATCTTCCGGATAAAGGCCATAATACCTTGAATCTTTTATGAATTGAAACATCGAGTCTGCCACGGGATTCCAGTTTTCTTCCTTGCTCCATATGCCACGAAAATTATTTTTTTCATAAAATGAATTCAGGATTTGCAATTCGGCAAGTCTCAGTGAGTCATTTATATTTCCGTTATGTTCTTTTGCAAAAAGCAGCACAGACTTGATATTGCCAGAAACCTGGTCATCCATCTTTTCCGGCACTTTTACAATCTCTTTTTCCTTTATTTCAGTATGAGTATTACAGCCGGCCCAGCATAAGACTAAAAACAAAATTGTAATTCTTTTTACTACATTCAATCTCAGAAGCATAGATTGCTTTTAAATTTTTATTGTTTAATTCTAATTCGCCAATGTCATGAATAAGATTTGGAGAACAAGGAATTGATACAAATATCTGTGGTAATTTTTATATTTCATATTCCCTTATCTTAAATGTGTTTTAAAGTCTTCAAAAATAACTAATAGTATGGTTATCTCATTTATAAATCAAAATATTTGGAATTTCAGGAATAAATTAAATTTGCCATCAATTTATTTTAGAAAATGGCACTATTAGAAAAGCAGCTCCTTATAAAAAGATCTAAAATTCCAGGGGCGGGAAAAGGTCTATTCACAAAAAAATTCATACCAAAAGGCGCCCGTATTATTGAATACAAAGGCAAAATCACGACGTGGAAGGCAGTATTGTCCGGAGATGAATTTAACGGTTATGTGTATTACGTTACCCGCAATCACGTGATAGATGCTATGGCCAGAAAAAATTCATTAGGAAGATATGCCAATGATGCCAGGGGATTGAGTAAAATAAAAGGATTGGCAAATAATACCCGCTATGTAGAAGATGGCAAAAAAGTTTTTATGGAAGCCCTAAAAAATATTCCGGAAAAAACAGAGATATTAGTTTCTTATGGAAAAAAATATTGGGAAGTTATCAACGAAAACAAAAAGATATACGAGAGGGAGCAGAAATTAAAACTAAAATCAAATTTAAAATTATCAAAAAAAACGTCTAAATCTGCAAGATAATTTGCACGCTCTCGTCTCAAAATTCCTATCTCCAAATACTCTTTTTTCCAAAAAATAATTACAACTAAAAATTAGCAGCGAAAAAAGGGCTAAATAAGTTATCAGAAATACGATAATTCATTTTTTCAATTCAGTAAATCAACTTTTAAAGAAGATTTCTATTTTATAACAGCCACAAAGCCAGGGGATCAAGTTAAACAATAACTAAATACTTTTTCGTTATTTTGTGCCACAAAAAAAATAAAAAAAATTATGTGTGGAATAGTTGGTTATATCGGACCAAGAGAAGCATATCCTATTATCATTACAGGGCTTAAACGCCAGGAATACCGCGGCTATGACAGTACCGGAGTTGCATTAATTAATGAAACAGGCTTGCATGTTTTTAAGAAAAAAGGAAAGGTAGCAGAGTTGGAAGAATCATTGATTGGCAAACCTGTAAATGCGCATATTGGCATAGGCCATACGCGCTGGGCCACACATGGAGAGCCGAGCGATGTAAATGCTCACCCTCATCAGAGCAACAACGGAAAGCTCGCCATGATACACAATGGTATCATTGAGAATTACGCGCAGCTAAAATCAGAACTAATAAAAAAAGGATACACTTTCAAAAGTGAAACCGACACAGAAGTGCTGCTGAATTTTATAGAAGATATTCAGAAAAATACACAATACCCGCTCGAAGAAGCAGTTCGTATTGCATTGAAAAGAGTTTCAGGAGCGTATGTAATTTTATTGTTGGATCAGGATAATCCTGATATCATTATCGCTGCGCGAAAAGGAAGCCCTTTGGTAATCGGAATTGGCAAAGATGAACATTTTCTTGGCTCGGATGCCACGCCCATGCTGGAATATACCAAAGAAGTAGTCTATGTAAATGATTACGAAATTGCTATTGTCAAAGCTGGAGAATTGATTCTTAAAAACCTTGGAAATGAAAGGCAAATGCCTTACATCAGCAGTCTTGACCTTGAATTAGCAGCGATAGAAAAAGGTGGTTTTGATCATTTTATGCTAAAAGAAATTTATGAACAACCTGCTACTATTTATGATTGCTTACGGGGACGGTTAGACGCAGAAAAAGGAACCATCACCATGAAGGGTATTCAGGATAATATTGAAGCGCTGATAAATGCTCCGCGATATATTATTATCGCCTGCGGTACCAGTTGGCATGCAGCTTTGGAAGCGGAATATATTATTGAAGAACTTTGCCGCATTCCTGTAGAAGTAGAATATGCATCAGAGTTTCGTTACAGAAATCCGATCATACATAAAGGCGACGTGATCATTGCCATTTCGCAAAGTGGCGAAACTGCAGATACTTTGGTAGCCATAGAAAAAGCAAAACAACAAGGCGCTTTTATTTTTGGAATTGTAAATGTAGTAGGCTCATCTATTTCTCGCGCATCCCACGCCGGTGCTTACACACATGCCGGACCTGAAATAGGCGTTGCTTCTACAAAAGCGTTTACGGCACAACTCGCTGTTCTTATGATGATTGCTTTAAAAATTGCGAAAGAAAAAGGAACGATTGATAATTCAAGATATACAGAGTTATTATTTGAATTAGAAAATATTCCTGAAAAGGTAGATGCAGTATTAAAGAATGGAGATTTATTAAAACCCATTGCAGAAAAATATAAAGGCGCGCTCAATGCGCTTTATCTTGGCAGAGGATATAATTTTCCGATAGCACTTGAAGGAGCATTGAAGCTAAAAGAAATTTCTTACATCCATGCTGAAGGTTATCCTGCCGCAGAAATGAAACACGGACCGATTGCATTAGTTGATAATGAACTTCCGGTAGTTTTTGTCGCTACCAAAGATGAATATCATGCCAAAATAGTAAGCAACATCCAGGAAATAAAAGCACGGAAAGGGAAAGTAATCGCAATCATTACCGAAGGGGATGATATGATTCCTTCTATGGCAGATGACGTATTTTTTGTACCACCTGCAAACGAAGTAGTAGCGCCGCTTTTGAGTGTGATTCCTTTGCAATTACTTTCTTACTACATCGGTGTTGCAAAAGGCTGCGATGTAGATAAACCAAGAAATTTGGCGAAGTCTGTAACTGTGGAGTAGGTACAGGTGATGAGTTTATAAGTTATGATGTCATTAGTTACTTTTACCGTTACTCGTGATCGCATTAAATTATTAACTTTTTTCCTTACATCAGAAAAATGAACTGGATTGAAAAATGAATTAAATGAAGTTGAAAAAAATTTAAACGGATTTATTAATTGGCTTAGGGAACAATTGAATAAAAAATAAGTTATTAGTTACCAGAGATAACTTTTTACTCATAACTTTTTACTCATAACTCAACCATGAACATCATCACCAAACATGCCATAAACGATTTAGGCTATAATTTTATTGATCCAAAATATATTCCTGATGGAGAAAATGAATATTATTTAAGGAATCAGCAAAATAACAATGGCATTGATTACCGCAGGCTTTCAGGATTTGAAATCGAAATTCTTATCCGTAACGGGAATACTTCCGACGACTGGGGAAAAATTTTTGTATCAAAAGAATTTGATCCCGTATTGGTAAAAAACTCCAATTTTCATGGCCTCGTGCGTATTGGTAAACTCGAGCCTTACTATCTTGAATTCCATAACCTGAGAATGCCTGTCGGTATTTACAATAGTCAAATAATTAGTTGCGATTTCGGCCATAACGTTTGTATCAACAATGCCAATTACCTGAGCCATTATATCATCGGCAATGAAGTAATGATCTCCAATGTAAATGAACTGGCTACGACTGATTATGCAAAATTCGGAAATGGAATTTCAAAAGAAGGAGAAAAGGAAGCCACAAGAATTTGGATAGAAGTGCGTAATGAAAATGGCGGCAGGCCTATAGCGCCCTTCAACAGAATGCTTCCCGGAGATGCCTATCTATGGAGTAATAATCCGGAAGACGCAGAACTACAACAAAGATTCATAGAACTTACGCAAAAAGAATTTGATCAGAAAAGAGGCCATTACGGCACCATCGGCGACCGCTGTGTTATAAAAGATTGTGACATTATTAAAGATGTAAAAATTGGAACCGATGCGTACATTAAGGGTGCCAATAAATTGAAAAATCTTACCATCAACAGTGATGCCGAAAGAACTTCGCAAATTGGAGAAGGATGCGAAATGGTAAATGGAATTGTTGGTTTTGGATGCAGGATATTTTATGGTGTGAAGGCGGTGCGGTTTGTAATGGCTGCACATTCACAATTAAAATATGGAGCAAGATTGATCAACTCTTACCTGGGAAATAATTCCACCATTTCGTGCTGCGAAGTTTTGAACACGCTGATTTTCCCCAATCATGAGCAACATCATAATAACTCTTTTTTATGCGCTTCTTTAGTAATGGGGCAAAGCAATATTGCCGCAGGAGCAACCATCGGAAGCAATCATAACAGTCGCGGCGCTGATGGTGAAATTATTGCCGGACGTGGCTTTTGGCCCGGGTTGTGTGTAAGCCTGAAACACAATTCAAAGTTTGCCTCATTCGCTATTTTAGCCAAAGGCGATTACCCTTTTGAAATGAATATCTCAATTCCGTTTTGTCTTATAAGCAATGACGTGGCCAATGATAAACTGATTTTGATGCCCGGTTATTGGTTTCTGTATAACATGTACGCGTTGGAACGTAATGCATGGAAATTTGACAACAGAGACCAGCGAACAGAAAAAATTCAAAAAATAGAATTCAATTACCTGGCTCCCGATACCATCAATGAAATGTTTACCGCTATTGAATTACTATCAAAATTAAAAATTGATGAACATGGAAATGCCGGGATTGAAGGAATAGAAAATAGTTTGAGAAAAACTGAAGTGGTAAAAGTAAAACAGGTGCTGGAATTATTTAAAGAACTTATTTCATTTTACGGAACTGTCCAATTAATCAAACATATCAAAGAGAATAAATTTTCTTCTTTTGAAGAATTTAAAAAAAGTATTCCTGTGAAAATTTCAAGAACCGAATGGAAGAATATTGGTGGGCAGTTAATTCCTGTTTCAGATGTAAAAAAACTCAAAGCCAAAATTAAAGATCATAAAATCAATACATGGAGTGAAGTACATGACTTTTACGGGCAGGCGGGCGATGATTATGAAAAAAATAAGTTGGTACATGCTTATACTTCATTACTCGAAATTGAAAATATCACTTCAAAACAATTTTCTCCAGCTTATTTTAAAAAATTATTAAATCAATCTGTTGTCACCAAAACATGGATGAGCAAAGGAATCTATGAATCCCGCGCTAAAGATTACAGCAATCCTTTTAGAAAAATGGTTTATGAAACCAATGCAGAAATGAATGCAGTAATTGGCAAAATAGAGGACAATCATTTTATACAAGACCAGTTTAAGGAACTAGAAAATTTCAAAAAAATAGTGAGGGGATTGGAGAAAAAATTTGGGGAATGATTTTTTGGAACAGCAGACAAAGAAATATTCCGGATTTCTATTTTTCAGATTTGACAACTTTTGGAAAGATGCCAAATCTTGTAGCTCACAGTAAAACAACAAATAACAGGGATTTCAATTTTTCATTTCTACAAAAAAGATTCCACCGCCAGCATATATCCTTTCATGCCAAAACCAAAAATAGTTCCGGCGCATTTTGCGGAGATGTGCGAAAATTTTCTAAACTCTTCACGCGCTTCTATATTGGAAATGTGAACTTCTACAACGGGGATTTTTATAGCGGCTATCGCATCGCCAATGGCAATCGAAGTATGGGTATAAGCGCCGGCATTTAAGATAATGCCATTCATCTTTTGGCCTGCAGATTGTATCTCATTAATGAGTTCGCCTTCTACATTACTTTGAAAATAATCGAAGTCTATATTCTCATATTTCTTACGGAGTTTTTGAAAGTAATGCTCAAAAGTTTCGGAGCCATACACGCCCGGTTCTCTTGTGCCTACAAGATTTAAATTTGGCCCGTTGATGATTGCAATTTTCATGAAAGAAGATTTATTGGTGGGCGCTTTTTTCATCTAAAATCCTGATTCTGCTGCATAGCATTTGCAAAATACCTTTCAGCACTTCGTGGTCTTTTGATAAAATTTTATAAAAAGGCAATTGGTCTAATTTTAATAAAACACTGTCCTGGTCGCAGGTAGCAGATGCGGATCTTGTTTCCGAATCCAACAAAGACAATTCTCCGAAAACTTCATTTTCTTTAAGAATCGCGAATGTATAACCGCCATCATGAATCCGCACACTTCCTTTTTGAATGATGTACATGCAATCGCCTATGTCGCCTTTGGCAAATATAGAGTTGCCTTTTTTTAATGAAACTTCCTCAAGAATGTTGGCAATATCTGTTAAATCCTTTTTAGGAGTGTTTTTGAAAATGCCTGTTTTTTTAAGTAATAAAACTTTTTGTGCTGGTAACATATTTTTTCAGATAAGTGTTTTGAGCAGAATTTTTAATATCTAAAACTACAAAATAAATCCTGACTGTAATTCGACAAAAGAATTTTTACAAAAAACTATCCCGCTGTAAATCTGTTTATAAAAACCAATTATCATCAATTCAGTTTGCCATCATCTCAAAAAATTCATCAAATAAATAACGGCTGTCGTGCGGGCCTGGAGTAGATTCCGGATGATATTGAACAGAAAACGCAGGCCGGTCTTTCAAC
>Ga0070660_100000211_pt1 | contig 39121 bp, 26 predicted proteins | sample KBSC33metaG_FD_64670 | JGI IMG/M metagenome (GOLD analysis project Ga0070660, IMG submission 64670) | Corn rhizosphere microbial communities from Kellogg Biological Station, Michigan, USA - KBS C3-3 metaG | ecosystem: Host-associated > Plants > Roots > Rhizosphere > Soil ... | reverse complement strand
GTACTAAAAAAAATGATACAAAAAATAAATGGATGTATTTTCTTATTGAATCTCTTCATTTTTCTTTTTATTTTTTACAACCATCCAAAAACTATGCCGCCCATAAATATTGCAAGATTATAAAAAATAAGTAATTCTCTTTTTTCTGCGATTGATTCAATCCTTTTTATTTTTTTTCGGTGTTCTTTTGGGTGCCGCTTTTTTTGCGGTAACCCTTTTTGAAGCCGCTTTTTTCGTTGCCGCCTTTTTATCAAATGCTTTTGGATCTTGCTGCAAAATCATTTTCTTTACATCTTCCAGCTCCATGGTGGATAACTCTTCAGGTGTATATTTCCCACCTTCAGGCTTCGCGGTTATTTTAAGCATTTTTTTCCCTACCCGTATAAAAGGACCCCAACGTCCATTTTCAATAGCAATCTTTTCTTCCGGCCATTGTTTTATGTAACGATTGGATTCTTTTTCCAATTTTTTCTCAATCAACTCATTGCAGTCCTTTTGTGTAAGCGCATCAAAATTATAAGCACGGGGAATATTTATAAACAAATCATTCCATTTTATAAATGGCCCGAAACGGCCTTTTCCTTTTGTGATAGGTTTATCATCATAAAAGCCTATCGGCGCATCTTCTACCTGTTTTGCCTTTATGATTTCAATCGCCCGCGAAAGCTCTGTTTCTAATGGCTCTTCACCTTTTGGAATAGAAATAAATTGTTCGCCCCATTTTACATAAGGCCCAAACCTGCCCACATTTACAGAAACTTCTTTGCCTTCGTATTCTCCTAATATAAGTGGAAGCTTAAAAAGATCGAGTGCGTCGTCCAGCGCGATGGTTTCTATACTTTGCGTGGCTTTCAATTTAGCAAAACGGGGTTTTTCTTCATCTTCTGCCTGGCCTATCTGTACCATTGGCCCGTAGCGCCCCATTCGCGCTATTACAGGCTTTCCGCTTATGGGATCTGTTCCTAATTCCCGCTCTCCTTTCGCACGCTCCGCGTTTTCAAGCGTATGTTCCACTGATTCATGAAAGGGTTTATAAAATTCTCCCACCATTTTATTCCATTGCAATTTGCCTTCGGCTATTTTATCGAACTCTTCTTCAATATTGGCAGTAAACGAATAATCCATCACATTTTCAAAATGAAGATCGAGGAAGTCGGTGACCACAAGCCCAAGATCAGTAGGGAAAAGTTTTCCTTTTTCGGCGCCGGTAATTTCAGATGTATTTATTTTTTTAATGGTATTGTCCTTTAAAAGCTTTACAATTCTGATGTCTCGTTTTACGCCTTCCTTGTCTCTTTTTTCAACATAGCTTCTTTTAATAATGGTACTGATGGTTGGGGCATAAGTACTTGGGCGGCCTATTCCTAATTCTTCTAATTTTTTTACGAGTGATGCTTCTGTATATCTTGGGGCATGGCGGGTAAACTTTTCTGTAGCGCTCATCTCTTCAAAATCCAATTGCTGATTTACCGTTAAAGAAGGAAGGCGGCTTTCTCCCCCAAAATTTGAGTTTTCAGTTTCATCCTCGTCGTCATTGTCTTCATGATACACTTTTAAGAACCCATCAAATTTTAATACTTCGCCGGTTGCGGTCAATTCATCATCAACAGTGCTTATTTTTATTTTTGCCGTAGTTTTTTCGAGGATGGCGTCGCTCATCTGGCTTGCTATAGTACGTTTCCATATCAGTTCGTACAACCGTCCGGTTTCTGCATCATGTATCCTGCTTTCGCTCATATCCGTAGGGCGTATGGCTTCATGGGCTTCCTGCGCACTTTCATTTTTATTTTTATAATTCCGTATTTGCAGGTATTTATCGCCATAGTTTTTAAGGATCTCAGTCTTTGCCTGGTCCTTAGCGGTGGTGCTCAGGTTTACGCTATCCGTACGCATGTAGGTTATTTTGCCGCTTTCATAAAGTTTTTGCGCAAGTAGCATGGTTTTACTCACTCCATATCCCAATTTTCGGCTGGCTTCCTGCTGCAAGGTAGAGGTGGTAAAGGGTGCAGCAGACGAACGTTTGCCGGGCTTTACAATAATATCCTTTACGGAATAACTTGCATTTTTACAGCGCGATAAAAATTGTTCGGCCTCTTCAATCGTTCTTGTGCCGCCATCTTCAGCCTTGAAAGAAATCTTTTTTCCTGAATTATCAGTAGCCGCTAAAGTAGCTTCAATTTTAAAACTGCCCTTAACTTCAAACTGGTTGATTTCTCTTTCTCTTTCGGCAATTAATTTTACTGCCACGCTTTGCACCCGTCCGGCGCTCAGGCCGCCTTTCATTCCAATTTTTCTCCATAATACCGGCGACAACTCAAAACCAACGAGCCTGTCAAGTACCCTTCTGGCCTGTTGCGAATTCACCAGGTTCATATCTATTAATCTCGGATTCTGTACAGCAGCGTTGATAGCAGGCTTGGTTATCTCATGAAAAACAATACGCTTGGTAGTATTTACATCAAGTCCTAAAACCTCGGCAAGGTGCCAACTTATGCTTTCTCCTTCACGGTCTTCATCCGAAGCCAGCCATACTGTAGTTGCTTTTTTGGCGAACTGCTTTAATTCATTTACAACTTTCGTTTTTTCTACGGGTACTTTATATCTCGGCGCGAAATTATTATTTACATCAATCCCCATATCGTCTTTTTCAAGATCGCGGATATGGCCATAACAACTTTTAACCTCAAAATCGCTTCCCAATATTTTTTCTATTGTTTTTGCTTTTGCGGGAGACTCTACTATCAATAAATTTTTTGCCATAATTTTCTTGTTTTTCCTAATTCTCAGGCCGGTTATATAATTCTTCTTTTAACAAAATCAACCAGTTTTCATGGCTGCAATATTAGTTTAAAAATTAAAAATGAAATTTTAAATGCAAAATTGATTTTATTAAATCCATTTTTTTTTACCTTCGTTATGCTCCATTAGTTAACTGAAAAAATATTTTTTACCTATAATTAGTCTAAAAAAGTTAAAAAACCAATTTTAAAAAATAATAATTAATTTCTATTGATATAATTTCATAAAAAAAAGCGTTATCTCTTTCATATTTAATGCTAACCTGTAAAATTAAATTGTTTAAAGTTGAAGAAAATGAGAGTTGTAATGCTTGGTTCCGGAAACGCCGCTACTGTTTTATGTGAATTGATTGCGAACGCAGGGCATGAAATTATTCAGGTTGCCAGCAGGGATGAAGAACATGCCAAACAACTTGCTGCCACTTACAAGGCTAATACGGCCTCACTAAAAGTTGAGCACTTTGACGAAGCAGATATCTACATTATCGCATTGCATGATGCCGCTCTTGATCATATTGAAAATATTCCTGCGCTGAACGGTAAATTTGTTATCCATACGGCAGGGAGGATTTCGGTTAATGCATTAAAAAGCTGCTCAGATACTTATGGTGTATTATATCCGCTTCAATCGCTTTCAAGATATATTGACCATATTCCTGAAGTTCCATTTTTGATAGATGGTAACAGCCAGGAGGTTTTGCAACGGATCTTAGACTTTGCAAAAACTTTTTCTTCTAAAGTGATAGTGGCTAATGATACTGAAAGATTAAATTATCATATTTCTGCAGTGTTTGTCAATAATTTCACGAACCACTTATATGCGATGGTAGAATTATTTTGTGGAAAGGAGGCGATTGATTTTAATAATTTACAGCCTCTTATAAATGAAACCAGTGAAAGGTTAGGAAAAATTTCTCCTTTTCTGACACAAACCGGCCCGGCTATCCGAAATGATACTTTTACGCTCAACCGGCACTTGGAGGCGCTTTCCGGCGATCCGGAAATGAAATACCTTTACCTGAAGCTTACCGAAAGTATTATGAAGATTCATGGAATGAGGTAAAATCTCTATCGCCACGCCTGCCCGACTGTCATCGTTCAGGCGGGGATTTACACGAATTGAAATCCGATAGCTATCGGATTGTTACACAAATTTATCCAGCGTAAAGTATAAGAGATTACTGAAAGAAAAAATCAGTGAATTTAATCCGTTGATTGTTGATTGCAAATCGCACCGGGAACTTTATAATATGATATAGACGATTCCTTTTTTTAGCGGCGAATTATTTTTTAAATCAATGAGGTAAACGTAAGCTCCAGAAGCCAATTGCTCTCCTTTGAACCTGCCATCCCACCAAATATTTTTTCCATTATTATCAAATACTTTTTGTCCGAGACGATTGAAAACTTTCACTTCAGCGCCGGGATAAGCCTCAAGAGTTTCTATAATCCAGGTATCATTGATGCCATCTCCGTTTGGCGTAAATGCGTTAGGAACAAATAGCTGCGCGTAAACTTTTACGAGCACATTAGCTGTAGCGGTGCCGCATCCCTTATTGGAATGAACATTTAAAGTGTATAACTGGTTGCCGGATGGATTCACTTCCGGCATAAGTGAAGCAGCTCCCGTTATGCTTACATCCGGTGTCCATAAGTAGCTAATGTCAGTTCCACCGGCTAATCCATTCAAAGTTGCCGATTGTCCCTTGATAATAATTTTTTCAGCGCCTGCATCTGATGTTGGATTTTCGTTGACTATTACGGATATGGAATCCGAAAAAGGGCAATCATTATTGAAAACTTTCAGGATGTATAAAGTAGTGGCGGAGGGTGAAGCTATTGGGTTAGGAATCTTCGTATCAGAAAGTCCGATTCCGGGAGACCATTGGTAAGAAGTTATGTTATTACTACCAACGCTCACCAACTGAACGGACGATCCTTTGCATATTTCCTTATCCTGGCCTGCATATACAGCCGGTCGCTTACTTATTAAAACTACTGTAGAATCCAGGCTGGTACAACCTTTTGCAGAAGTAGCTTTTACATAGTAAGTGCCATTGTTACTGAGCGAAGCATTTGAGATAAATGGGTTCTGCTCGTTGCTCGAGAAATTTGCAGGCCCATTCCAGGAAAATGTTGCTGCATTTGTGGCTTTCAAAAACAACGTATCGTCTGTGCAGTATCCTTCTGAAGATGCAGCAGGTACAGGATATTTATTGACGCCCACCGCAACTGTATTTGAAAAAATGGAACAACTGGACACATTCTCATTTTCGCGCTGTGATACTGCTAATTTATATAAATACCGGCCGGGAACAGAAGTAGCGGACCGGGTGTAGGTGACATCAGTAGCGCCCGCAATATCGGAATAAGACATGCCCCCATCCGTACTCAATTGCCATTGGTAAACAGGATCCGAATAACCTGCTGAAACATTTGCGCTTAACGTAAACATTGACTTATCTCCCATGCAAACATCTACAGAATCCTCAGAGCCGTCAATTGCTGCCAGTACCAATGGCCCGCAAGGACGAAACGTAATGTCATCGAGAATTAAATCGTTTCCGCATCCCCCCGGTGCATTGTTGGTCATTCTTAATACAATGGAACTACTACCTACTGTCGTTGAAAAAAAGAACCCAAATTGTTTCCATTCACCGGTAGATTGAATATCGCCGGTTGAATAAGTTTGCAGGACAGTACCGGACGTTGTCTCAATTTTAAAAGTGATATTAGGCTTAATACCATTACCCTCACACGCGAACGGTTGTAGTAAATTAAATATCCACGCGGCAAATTCGTACGTAGTATTTGGGCAAAGGCCATCCACTTGTTTTACAAAAAAATCTCCCGGCTGGTAAGATGCATTAATTATCATCATATAACCGTTTATATCCCCCGGGGTGTGGTCATGAGATAAAGAATACCATGTATTGCCAAAGCAGCTATTTGTAGAATTAGCGATGGTGTAATATCCATCATTGGGACAATCGTTAGGTAAATAAGTGTAATTAGTAGTGCTCCCTAAAGGCAGCCCGGGATTGGAACCAGACCCAAATGTGATGTTAACTACAGGATCGCCAAGGCTTCCCTCGCACAATTGCGCGAATGCTTTGCCGGAGAAAATAAAAATCGACAAAAATAAAAATATCGAACCTTTAAAGTTTTTTCCCATCGGGATAAGCAATATAATTGTTGGAGGTGATTTTGTAATAATGTCAAATAGCAAATATAAGATTTAGTAGAGCCTTTTTATTTTTAATATAGAATAAACTCGTGAGACACGGGTTGGGGATAAAACAGGAATCTTCAATAAATGTTCGTTTACTGCGCGGCTAACTTTCTTGCCACGAATTACACTAATTACCACTAATAATTCGTGCAATCCGTGTAATTTGTGGCTTAAAAGCAGCGCCGTAGACGCTGTACAAAATTTCTGAAATTATTTTTAAACAGCTTCTAAGAATGATAAATTCTTTTAAGAAGAAACTTGTGAGACACGAGTTGGGGATAGAAAGAATCTTCAAATGGTGAATAAGTTGAAACAGGAATCTTCAATGAATGTTCATTTACTGCACGGATAAGTTTTAATATCTTTTTTCAAAATCAAATCATATTATTGGATTTCCATTTCAACTTATAAACAGATAATTTTGCCAAACCGGTTTATAAATAATTCTCTTTCACACCAACGATAAAATGAAATGAACATCCTTGCGCAGTTTAAGTTTATAAAAGTATTTGTATTTGATATGGATGGTGTGCTCACTGATGGGAGTATTATGGTGGATAGTGACAATAATTGGTTGAGACGCATGAACATCAGGGATGGATATGCCTTGCAAATGGCTGTCAGGGAAGGTTTTGAGGTAATTGTAGTTTCCGGGAGCCATTCTCCGCAGGTACTTGACCGGCTGAATAAGCTCGGAATCAATGATGTTTTTATGAACGTAAAAGATAAGCCATCATTTTTAAAAGAAATATCCGTGGAAAGAGGTTTAGCATTGAATGAAATACTTTTTATGGGTGATGATATTCCGGATTATTTTTGTTTGCAATTAGCAGGGATTGGCGCGTGCCCTGCAGATGCAGCCTCAGAAATCAAAGAAATAGCTTCTTATATTTCTCCTTTTGCCGGTGGCAATGGTTGCGTGAGAGATGTAATAGAAAAAGTAATGAAACTCAATAAAAAATGGACATTGCAAAATAATGTCCCTTCTACTTAACGGCTTATTTTAAGAATTTTTTCATGAAAGCTATTCCAGCATTTTTTAGATTAATAAGATGGCCCAATCTTTTATTTATTGTATTAACTCAGGCGCTTTTCAGATATTTTATTCTGCCGTTTGTTTATCTCGATGGCCATGAAGGTTATGAGACTATCAAACTCTGTAATTCATTATTTTTTTTATTGGTACTTGCTTCCGTGTGTATCGCAGGCGCAGGCTACATTATCAATGATTATTTTGATGTAAATATTGACCTGATAAATAAATCGTCTAAGGTAATTATTGGTAAATTCATAAAACGAAGATGGGCTATTGTATTACACGCGGTAATTTCATTTACGGGGTTGGTGCTGAGCATGTATGTGGGTTGGCGTCTTCAAAATATTTTGATTCCGTTGTTTAATTTCCTTGCCATTTTCATTCTTTTGTTTTACTCCAGCACCTTCAAGAAAAAACTATTGATTGGAAACATTCTTATTTCGTTGTTGACGGCATGGGTAATATTGGTGATGACTTTGGCTGAATACCGGTTTCGGCTTTCGCCCCACGATATAGTATGGCAGCGGCTATTAAAGCTCTCATTTATTTACGCAGGATTTGCTTTTATCATTTCCCTTGTTCGGGAAGTAGTAAAAGATATGGAAGATAGGGAAGGGGATGTAAAATATGGTTGTACTACCATGCCTATTGTGTGGGGGATTCCTGTTTCCAAAGTTTTTGCCGCCGTTTGGATTGTGGTACTCACAGGCCTTGTAATGGCAATGCAGATTTATGTGATACAATTAGGCTGGTGGTTTTCTGCCTTGTATTCTATTGTTACCATAGTCATTCCTTTAATCTGGGTATTGCGAAAATTGTACGAAGCCAATACTCCGAAACAATTTCACCAGTTAAGCAGTGTCATAAAGATTATCATGCTTGCGGGAATTATTTCTATGGTATTCTTTTAAATTCAACAATTAATGACGGAATGATTTTAATATAAAAGTCAAAAGTAAATTCGTGCTAATTAGAGAAATTAGTGGCAAGAAAAATGAAAAAAATAATATTAGCATCAGGGTCTCCACGGCGTAAGCAATTATTAGAACTTGCGGAAATACCTTTCGAGGTTGAAGTTTCTGATATTGATGAAAGCTACCCGGAAGGATTGCGTCCTGCTGAAATTGCGATTCATATTGCTTCCAATAAGGCCAGGGCCGTTCAGCAAAAAATAGATATGGGGAAAAATAGCTCACTTACGATTTTGGCTGCTGACACAGTCGTCGTCCTGGATAACGAAATAATCGGTAAGCCCCTGAACCGGCAAAATGCCATCGAGATACTTTCTAAGCTTTCAGGGAAGATTCATAAGGTGATAACCGGCGTTTGCATTTTAAATGGTTTTGACGAAAAAATATTTTCTGAAGAAACAGAAGTGGCATTTCACGAGCTAACACTTGCTCAAATTGAACACTATATAGACAATTACAAGCCCTATGACAAAGCCGGCGCTTATGCTATCCAGGAGTGGATAGGTGCTATAGGAATCAAAAGCATTAAAGGTGATTTTTATAATGTAATGGGATTGCCGGTCAGCAGAGTCGTTCAGGAACTGGCAACGCAACATAATTGAATAAAACCCTGAAGCAAAATCTTTGTTATTTCCTGCCCGAATGGCAAAGGCAGGCGGGGTTGATTTACTACGGAACCGGTGCTGTCAAAACAACCTCATTCATTTGAGGATCAACCTTGTGAAAAGAATTCTAAAAAAAAGCCGTAAAAATACTATGTCTATTGGATGATTTATATATATTTGTAAGCTATAAGTTTTAACCACACAATCAGGATGCTAACCTGGTAATTATTACGAATTTCTAAATCGGTTTATCCTTTTTAGAAAATAATCCAAAACCCAACTGCAAAATCGCATAAGCTGTTCCTTTCCAATTCCTTGTAAATACCATTTTCGTAGTAAGAAATTTTTTTTATGAGGAATTTATACCCAAAGTTTAATAAAAATATTTTTTCATCTTTTACCTCAAAGGCAATTCCGTTCCCGAAACTGCACTTTCTTTTTATATTATTTCTCATAGCCGGATTGGATAACAATGCCTATTCCCAGCCGGGACCTGCCTGGGAATATTCAAGGGCAATTAATTTATCTTCTCCTACCCCGCTTGCTGATTATCAGGTGCAGGTTGTCTTACCTGCAGGACAATACGGCGATATGAAAGCAGATGGCAGCGACCTGCGTTTTTATGTTGGCGCTACAGCTTGTAATTTTTGGGTTGAAAAATGGAACACCTCCGGTCAATCTGTGATATGGGTAAAAGTACCTGTAGCAGGTACCGGTTCGATTACGATGTATTATGGTAACGCTGCGGCCGCTTCTACCGCCAGCCCGGGAACGGCTGTTTTTGATTTTTTTGATGATTTTAATGTTCCGTTGAATTCGGCAGAGTGGGCAAATATCAGCTATCACACAGTACAAGTCGGTACGACAGTTACTATTTCTGATGGAGGCTTTATTTCTAACAAAATTCCTTTTCCTGTGGCTTCTACTTCTTTTTTTGTAGAAGCAAAACATGTAGAAGCCATGTATAATAGCGCCCGGTACTATTTGACTACGTCCACAGGCGACCAAACAACAAAAGGCACATCTCCAATTAGCCCTACTGGATTTGACTACGGATATTTTACCAACCCAAGTGGTAATTCACCAACTGCCAATATTTATTGGAATGGATTTTCAGGCAAATTGGTAACAGCCAACACCAATTACCTGACCCAATGGCAGGTAACTGACGGGGGCGCATTCAATTGGACAACTTTTAATCTTGACGCGAATCCTTACATGCAAGTTTACTCAAGATCCACAACTGCCTCCCCTCTGCTTCGATATATAACAATAGTAAGCCAGGGTGTCGGCACATCTTCTTCTATAGATTGGATTAGGGTGCGCAAATCCGCAGGGGGAACTTTAGACCCAACTGTTACACTAGGCTCACAATTGCAACTTTCCCCAACTATTTCCGGCGTTACGCCGTCAACGGTTTGTTATGGATCCACGGTAACAGTCGTTATTACCGGTGATAATTTTGACCATGCTTCCAGTGTTACTTTTAACGGAGTGTCTTCGCTACCTTTTACCATTAACAGCCGTACTCAAATTACAGCTACCACCTCCCTGGGCGGGATTACGGGCAGCCCTATTACGGTTACCACGCCAGGAGGAACTGTAACCTCATCCATCCTGGTGAATCCCCTTCCGAATCTCTTTACAGTTGGCGGAGGAGGGCATTATTGTAAAGGTGGAGCGGGATTACCTATCACTTTATCCGGTTCTGAAAATGGCATTAGCTATCAGTTATTCCAGGATGCCACTTCTGTTGGCAGTCCAATCACAGGAAACGGATCAGCGCTTACCTTTCCCAATCAGACAGTAAATGCGGCATATACTGTATTAGCTACTAATATCAGCACAGGTTGTAATCAGACAATGACAGCGACCCCGGCTCCAACTATTGTTATCGATCCCTTACCAACGCAATATAACGTTACCGGTACCGGGAATTTTTGTTCCGGAGGTGCAGGGCTTGCTGTTGGCTTGAGCGGATCGCAGGCGGGAGTTAATTATCAATTGCTTTTAGATGGAACTCCGGTAGGAACAGCAACCGGCTCGGGCAGCGCACTTAACTTCGGGCTTCAAACTATAGGCGGCAGTTACGGTATAAGTGCCGCCTATACGACAGGAACCGCTTGCTCCAGCAATATGAACGGAAGTGCGGTGGTAACTGTAAATCCGCTTCCTACGGGCACTATCGCCATAACAGAAACTTCCGGAAACGGCCCAGCAAATGACGGAAAAATATGCCTGGGAGATCCCATTACTTTTACTGCACCGGTATATACTAATTATATTTTCAAAATAAACGGCTCTCCTGTTAGCCCACAACCCGGCTCCAATGTTTACACAACTTCTTCTTTAGCAGCTGGAACACCTATCGTAACCGTTGATGTAACAGATGGTAATGGCTGCCACGCTACTTTAAATACTGTAGTTCCTGTTTCGGTAAGTTCATTACCAACCGGAACATTTAGCCGCGACTTTAATAATGTTTGCCCAGGTACGAAAGTTACTTTTACTGCACCAAACGGATACTCAAAATATACCTATAAGATAAATGGATCTTCCGTACCAGGAAACTTATCAACCTACAGTTCTACAACGCTTGCAAATGGTGATATTGTAAGCGTGGACGTTACTAACGGTAATGGTTGTGTGACAACGTTCACAGCGACTGCGATGATAATCAAGCCATTACCAGGCACTCCTGGAACTATAAGTGGTACGGCTCAGTTGTGCGCCGGCTCTAATAACGTCACCTATTCAGTTCCTGCAATTGCCAACGCTACTAGCGGTTACGTATGGACATTACCATCGGGAGCCTCTTTTGTCGGCGGTTCAACAGGTAGTACTATTACCGTGGATTTTTCAAATACAGCCACAACAGGAAATATAACAGTCGCCGGGGTAGGTTGTGGAAACGGTCCCGTTTCCGCGCCCTTCCAGGTAATTGTAAATCCATTACCCGCCGCAACCATTTCAGGTACAACAACGCTTTGCCAAAATGCTGCTGCACCAACAATTACTTTTACCGGTAGCCTAGGAACCGCGCCTTATACTTTCAGTTATAATATCAACGGCGGCGCTACGCAAACAGCGGTATCAACAGGTAATACTGCGACGCTAAACGCACCAACCGCCACAGCTGGAACATTTACCTACAATTTAATCAGCGTAAAAGATGCAAGTAGTACAACTTGCAGCACTTCCATAACCAGTACTTCAGCGACAGTTACTGTGAACCCGATACCGCTGGCACCTGCAACACCTACGGGTACGGCAGCAGTTTGCCAGGGGACTACAAACGTGGCCTATCATGTTGCAGCTATCACTTATTCCGACGTAACAGGGTATCATTGGGCTTATTCAGGAACCGGCGCTACCATAACCGGCAATACCAAAGACATCACCATTGATTTTGCCGCAAATGCTACATCAGGCGATCTGACCGTTTATGGTCAAAATTCTTGTGGAGTTGGCGCGGTATCTGCCACCTATCATATCACGGTAAATCCTTTGCCAACGGCTACTATCGCTAATGACGTAAACTCAGCAGAATGTTTGAATTCGCCAACTAAACCGGGAGTCATATTTACTGGCTCAGACGGAACTGCTCCTTATACATTTACTTATACTGTAAATGGAACTACTCAAACCGTTTCTACCACATCCGGCAATTCCGTAACCGTTTATCAACCTACTACCACAGCAGGCACTTTTACTTATGCATTGGTTAGCGTGAAAGATAACAGTTCTACGCAATGCGCAAATCCTCAGGCAGGGAGTGTAGGTGTAACGATTCACTCATTACCTCTTCCGGTTTTAATGGGGCCTGATCAAATATGCCCGAATGCTGTCAGCGATTATTCTACCCAAACCGGCCAGACAAATTATATCTGGACAATTAATGGTGGCAGTTTAAACTCAGGCGGCAGTACTTCTGATCCTACAGCGCAGGTTCATTGGAATAATGATAACTTACCAAAATCAATTTATGTAAACTATACGGATGGCAATGGATGTTCCGGTAACACTTCGGTTTCAGTAGTTAGTACATCGCCAACTACACCTGCTTTCAATACAAGCGGACCGAATAAAGTATGTCTTAATTCTACCGGCAATCCATACGAAGTGCAGACCGGCTATACCGATTATGTTTGGGCTGTAACAGGAGGTACGATAACATCTGGAGGAACTTCAACTGACAATACAGCAACTGTAACCTGGAATACCGCTGGCCTGCAAACGATTAGTGTCAATTTTAATTCAGGAATATGTTCAGCTCCAGCGCCTACCGCTTATCCTGTTACTGTAAACACTTTACCTACTGCAACTGTAACCACCAATAATGCTGCTGTTTGCCAAAATGGAACTTCTCCAATAGTTACTTTTACAGGTGCGAATGGAGTGGCCAATTATACTTTTTCTTATACCATCAACGGAGTGGTACAACCCAATATCGTTTCTGCGGGTAATTCTCAAACCGTATCGGTTCCCTCAGGAGTGACACCGGGGGATTATATTTATAAATTAACCAACGTATCAGACAACAATACCTGCTCACAGCCTCAAAGCAATGAAGTAAAAGTAACGGTAAATCCTTTGCCTGTGGCTGCGATAAGTGGTACTACTGCTGTTTGTGCAGGAAGTCCTCAGCCTAATATAACTTTTACAGGTTCTATTGGAACAGCTCCCTACACATTTACATACACAATTAACGGAGGTACTAACCAGACTGTAAGCACTACTTCGGGAAATTCTGTAACTATTGCGGCACCCACAGGAACGACAGGAGTCTCCGCTTATACACTGGTAAGCGTAAAAGATGCCAATGGCTGTACACAAACTGCTTCCGGTACAGCTACAATAACTGTAAATCCATTGCCAACGGCAACAATGACCGGACCAGCCGCCTTGTGTTTGAATGATGCTGCGAATATTACGTTCACAGGATCTAATGGGACTATGCCTTATACGTTTACCTATACCATTGATGGAGGCGCTAACCAGACAGCAGTTACCACATCGGGTAATTCAGTAACAGTTCCGATAACAACCACTTCCGCCCATACTTTTACATACAAGCTGATCAGTGTGCAGGATGGGTCTTCTACGGCTTGTGTACAAAATCAAACTGGAACGGTAAGCGTAATCGTTAGCCCGGTTTCTGTAGCCGGACCTGTTTCTACTGATCAAATTATTTGTAAAGGAAGTACTCCTTCATCTCTTAGTATAAGTGGAAATACCGGCAACGTCATTAAATGGCAGAGCGCAACAGATTTGGGTTTCACAACGAATGTTACGGACATTCCTGGCTCTGCTTCCAATGTTTTAAATGCAACTCAGATAGGCCCTTTAAATGCGACAATCTATTTTAGAGCAATTGTACAAAGCGGTACCTGCACAGGAGCCGCTTCTAATGCGGTAACCATCACTGTAAATACGGCCGATGGTGGTACCGTGTCTTCGTATGGAGGAACAGGAACCGTGTGTGCCGGAACTACTGGGTCTGTTATTTTAACTGGTAACTCCGGGCTTGTTTCATACTGGGAAACTTCTATAGATGCGACTAACTGGATTGTAGATGCAACAAACCAAACCACTTATTATAACTTTCCTTCCCCCGGGGGTATTACTCAAACAACCTGGTACAGGGCTAAATCGCAGGCTACATCTTGCGCTGCAGTGTATTCTACGCCTTACAAGGTAACGGTAAATCCGCGCCCCGGTGCCACCATAGCAGCCAGTCCGAATCCTATTTGCATCGGTGGAAGCACTACGCTTACTTTAAACTTAACAGGTTCCGGAGCGATGAATGGTAACGTTACGGATGGCACTAACAATTATCCATTTAGTGGTACTTCGGCTAATCCGGTCGTTCTAACCGGAATTACTCCTGCTGTTTCTTCCACTTATACTATTTCTACACTTTCTGATGCTAATTGCTCTGCAGGTGTAGCCGATTTGACTAATTATGTTACTATAACCGTAAATCCTTTGCCCGCGCCGGTAGTGATTACCCCTGGGAATACGACTATTTGCTCAGGCAGCATTCTACCATTGTCTTCCGTAGAAAATCATGCGGGTAATTTTACTTTTAATCAAACATCTTCACCTAATGTTGCTATTCCGGATAACAACCCAACCGGTGTCAGCAATGCCATTAATGTCCCGGCAGGTACCATTCCTGTTGGTGGCGTCGTAGATAGTGTACAAGTAACTTTGAACGTTCAACATCCTGAAGTAAATGATCTTGCCATTAACCTCAGCGCACCAAACGGAAAAATAATTACTCTGGCTGCTTATAGCTTATATGGCCCCAACCTTACCGGAACTAATATCAGCAGCCGCACTTCGCAATACCCTGTTGTTACAACAGGCAGTTCTCCGTACACAGGAACCTACTCTGCAGAGGGAGATAATCTATATGGTGCGGAAGTAGGCAATGCCAATACCAGGAAATTTACTGATCTATTTGGAACCACCTTAGCGCCACCTAACGGAAACTGGACGATATATCTTACAGACAACTGGGCCGGTAATACGGGTACACTTCAAAACTGGACATTAAAAATATACTATCATGTACCGGTAAATCCTGTAGATATCGTCTGGTCGCCGTTCGATAGTTTGTTTAACGATCCATCGGCTACTATTCCATATACCGGTGATGCAAGGCAAACTGTATATGCAAAGCCTTCTGCTACCACCACTTATACAGGCAGGGCTTCAGATATTAACTCCTGTACCACAGCATCAAATGTTACAATTACGGTAACTCCTGCGCCGGTAGTAACGGTAACTGCGGATTACTGTGCGGTACCAAACAAGGTACAGTTAACCGCTAGTTCAGATCCGGTAGCTTCTTCATACATTTGGAATACCGGCGAAACAACAAGTGTGATAGCCGTAGATGAAGCTAAATTATATACCGTTGCTGCTACTACGGGATTGCATTGTGTAGGTACCGGATTTTTGAGTGTAGCCCAGGAATTAGTAAAGAACGGGAATTTTGAAGCAGGAAATACAGGATTTTATAGTGAGTATGGCTATGTACCGCCTCCGGGAAATCAGACAGGTGCAGGCTCATTAGTGTCGCCAGGATTGTATGCGGTTGATACAAACGCTCATAATTATCATTATGACTTCTTTGGAAAAGACCATACTACACCGGCACAAACCGGCAAATTCATGATTGTAAATGGTAACCCAAATACTGATCCGCGTATTATATGGCAGGAAACCGTTACCGTACTTCCCAATACCAATTATTATTACAGCGCATGGGCGATGAATTTGAACAATAAGGGGCCATTTGCTAAACTGCAATTTTCAGTCAATGGTGTTCCTATCGGAACTGCGGCCACCAATGGAATTGCAGATTTGAGCACCGCACCACAGCCTGATGCTACAGCGGATGTTAATATTAATAACTGGGTGCGCTTCTATTATGGAAACACGAACGGATGGTTTTCCGGTTCTAACACGACGGCGGTAGTTAGGATTATAGATCTGAATCCGGCTGCCGGAGGCAATGACTTTGGCCTCGATGATATTTCTTTTGCTACACTTTCTACGTTCATAACGCTTACAAGCCCTACGGGAACGGATAACCAAACTGTGTGCCGCGGCGACAAGATTACAAACATTACCTATTCAGTTGGTAGCGGGGGCACACCAACAGTTACCGGTTTGCCAAATGGCCTTACTTCTGATTTTAAGAATGGCATTGCACTTACTATTAGTGGCACACCCAATGATAATTCAGGGGTATATACTTACACGATAACGACAACCGGTGGATGTTCCAATCCAACCACCGCTACCGGGCGGATAACAGTAAACGGACAAAAAGTAACACTTTCTTCTTTGGCGGGAACCGACGCCCAGATAGTGTGTAAAGGCGCGCCGATTACACCTATAAAATATACCCTGAGCGAATTGGCTACAAATTTTGTAATGACTGGTTTACCAATAGGTTTTACCGCAATTCTCGGTACCGGCAATGTCGTTACTATTACCGGATCGCCCGTAGATTCAGGCAACTTTACTTATAAAATAAAAACTATTGGAACTTCCTGCAACGCAGATAGCCTCACCGGCACCATTAGATCTAATGTTCAAACCATTGTAAAGACATCCGGAAATGATAATCAAACGCTTTGCATTAATAATAAAATGGGAGATATCGTTTATACAGTAGGCGGTTCGGGTACCAATGCCTCTGTAACATCATTACCAGCAGGCGTTACCGGAGTTTATGCAGGAGGAACCTTCACAATTTCGGGCACACCTTCGGTTTCAGGAGTGTTTCATTATACGATTACTACAAGCGGCACCTGTGAGGCAGCAGCAGTTACAGGCGCCATCACAGTTTCGGCTGATGCAACCGTAAATCTCAGCTCACCTCCCGGTTCTGATGCACAGGTTATTTGCTATAATGGAAGTATTAATAATATTACTTACAACATCACCAGCGCTCCTGATGCAGGCATTGCTGTAACCGGGTTGCCTGCAGGAGTCAGTGCTACCATTAACAATGGAGTAGTTACCATTACCGGTACTCCAACTCAACCAGGTTCCTTCACTTACACCGTAAAGGCAGTTGGTTCCTGTGTAGAAGCATCTAAAAGTGGAACGATAACTATTGATCCTTTAGTAAATACAGGAACCTCGTTCACGGCAGTTAGTACAAATTCATGTTCTGTGCCAACCGGTACACTTACACTGAATGGGTCTTCCGGCACTATTACTGGTTGGGAATCTTCAACAGACGGCGGCTTTAACTGGGCGCCGACGGTTCCGGCCAGCAATACCAATGTGTTGAATTTTACGGCGACTGCTACTACCAATTTCAGGGTAGCATTTGATGGCGGTGTATGTGGTGTTTCGTATTCGCCTTCTTATACCATTGGCGTTCACAACCTTTGGACAGGACAAGTAAGCACTGATTGGAACGATGTTAATAACTGGTCCGACGGTAACATACCTTCTGTGTCATGTCCGGATGTGGTGATACCGCAGGTTTCTTCATCCAATTATTATCCTGTTTTAGCTTCCGGTAAGGCTACCATTACCAATCTTCAAATTAAATCCAATGCTTCATTAACAGTGAATGGTACCGGCTTGTTCCAGATAGCAGGCACTGTAACCAATTCGGGAGTATTTGATGCCAGCGCCGGCACAATTGAGTTTAACGGCACATCGTCAGGACAAAATATAGACGGTAATACTTTTAAAAATAATGCCGTACAGAATTTAGTGGTCAGCAATGCCAACATCCTTTCAGTGGGATCTGTTGCCGGCGATACGCTGAAAATTTCCGGTAGTTTAACGTTTGGTAATAATGGTAAAATAAATACCGGCAATAACATTACGTTACTTTCCACAGCTTCAGCCACGGCTAACATAGGCGTGTTGAACACTGGCAATTCAATTTCCGGCGATGTAACAGTAGAGCGATATGTAGCCGCAATTAATAACTGGCAATTTTTGGCAATACCCACACAAACTCCACAGACCATTCACCAGGCATGGCAGGAAAACCAGGCTCCCAAAGCGAAGACTCCTATTGGCTATGGTACTCAGATTACCGGGCCGGTAAATAGTGACGGCAGTTTGGACTTTATCAGCCCCAATCCTTCAATGAAATATTGGGATGCCAATACCCAGGCTTACATAAATATAACCAGTACTAATATAAAATTCCCGAATATTACAAATGGTTTCTTCCTGTTCATCAGGGGAGACAGACAGGCCACTGCACAACCAGGAGATATTCTTGTACCAACAGTGATGCGTACCACCGGCGCTCTGAATACAGGGCCGCTTAGTTTTCCAATAGCGGCAAATAGTTATTATTCTTTAGGAAACCCTTATGCTTCAAGGGTTGACTTCAGGAACGTGGCCGGAATAGCAGGAGTTGGTTCTACTTTCTACGTATGGGATCCATTAATTTTTGGAGACCGCGGTGCCGGTGGATACCAAACACTTTCTAAGACAAATGGTTATATGGCTTCAGTTCCGGGAACGGCTTACTATGCCGCAGGAACGGCGTACCCTTATCTTGAATCAGGACAGGCCGTGTTTGTAAACAATACAAGCGCTTCTACGGCAACACTTACTTTTAATGAAAGCGCTAAAACCACCGGCAGCCATTTGGTATTCCGTGGCGAAGCATCTTCGCCAAGCCAGTTTTTCAGAACTTATTTATATACTTCTTCCGGAAAGATTGCCGATGGTAACGCAGTAGCATTTAACAGCCAATACCAAAACAGGATAGACGCAAATGACGCAGTTAAGATTTCCAACACAGGCGAAAATTTAGGATTGAAAAGAGATGGCATTATATTAGCCATAGAGGCCCGCGGCCCTGTATCCGCAAGCGATACCATTTATTTTAATTTGAAAAACGTTTCTAAACAAACCTATCGCTTCCAGTTTAATCCTGAAAGTATGGGAAATGATGGCTTAAGAGCTTACCTGATAGACAATTACCTGAAGACAAAAACTGAAGTAAGCCTCGGCGGCGTTACCTCATCCGACTTTACTGTAAATTCGGATGCCGCATCTTACGCAGCCGATAGGTTTATGGTTGTATTTAAACAGTCTTCGGTATTGCCTGTCACTTTCGTTTCGCTTACCGCTGTTCAAAAAGATAAAAATATAGCAGTAGAATGGAATGTGCAAAATGAACAGATGATGCTTCAGTATGATGTAGAAAAATCAGTTGACGGCGTTAATTTTGTGAAAAAAGAAACCGTAGCGGCAAAAAATAGCGGTTCGGCCAGTTATCAATGGACTGACAAAGACGCTGCGCCGGGTAATAATTATTACCGTATCAGAAGTGTTGATAAAGATGGTAAAACCGTTTACAGTACTGTGGTAAATGTGCTCATCAGCTCTATTAAATCAAATATCAGCATTTACCCTAACCCGATAACTGATGGTATTATTCATTTACAATTCGTCAACCAACCGCAGGGAAGATATGGCATCAGGCTATTGAATCCTTTAGGCCAACTGATAGTAGCGAAACAAATTGAATTTGCCGGAGGAAATGGCAGCGAAGGCATCAAATGGGATTACAACCTGGCTCATGGTGTATATCAACTGGAAATAATAAAACCTGATAAAAATGTGGAAGTAATAAGGGTGATGTATTAAATTTTTCCATAAGAAAAACCTCAAAAAATATAAATGGCCGGATGAGATTCCGGCCTTTTGTATTTTGTAGTAAACGAACATTTATTGCCAATTTCTATTTTTATCATAACACTAAAGATGAAGTGATGCAGATCGGAAAAATAAAAAAGACGGTTATTTCTTGGTTTGCTGTTCCGTGAAAAAATGCTAAGGCTTTTATAAAATCCGGAGGGGTTGAGAGTCAAAATATAACGGAATTAATCAATTACGCACGACTGTTTTTATTTTAATACGGCTTTATCTCATTTCCGTCTCTATCAAGCGTAGGCATCGGCTTACCATCTTTGGGAATATAAAATTTATGGCGTTCTACAATGATTTTGTTATTGTAAATCTCAAAAATAAAAAGCCCTGCATGCCTGAAATTTGATTTGTCAAGCGTGAGATAGTTTTCAGGTATTTTTTTAAGTTCAAATAAAAAATCCCCGTTTTCGTCATAAAATTTTATAGTGTATTTGTTGCGGGACAAATCGGGTAGCGAGATAATAACGTTGTTGTCCTTTCCCGTATATACATGCCTGGAAGGAACAAATAAATTCTTTTCCTTAACAGGAGGCGGAAGTGCCGGTTCTTTTACAATAGTTGTTGGTTCTAATGGTGGAAGCGCTTTTAAGGTATCTAATCCGGGCCGGTGAGATGCGGTAAAAGTGTACGATCCTCCTTCAAAAGAAATAAAAACCCGGTAAAATTGATCTGATGGAATGAATTCTTTAGAATCAGTAAAACCGTTGACTCCGGGCGCTACATTTAATACGCTGCCAATGGTTTTAAAATTTTTTATGCTGTCTCCTGATCGTTGAATATTAATGTTGGTAACATTGGAATAGGGATTATTCCAGGAAATTAAAACCGTTTTGCCCAATTGGGTCACGGTTATTTTAGGAAGGGTATCCTGGGCAAAAGCCATTTTTTGCAAAGAAAATAGCAGGAGGATTATAATTGAAAATTTATGCATTTAAAGTAAAGCGAAGCTATTAGTTTTCCGTTATTGCAAATATAATCTGTTGTTAAAGAAAAAAAATAGGATAAGCGATTAAAAAAATACCCGGCTTATTTAATTCGATTTTTTTCCTTTTCTTTTTTTTAATTTTAAATTGTGGTACAAACCAATATATGATCAAAGACAAAATCCTGGTAATAGGCGCCTGCGGGCAAATAGGCGTGGAACTTACATTGGAATTACGAAAAATATACGGCGGCGCCAATGTAGTGGCTTCAGACCTCAGAGAAGAAAATGCTTTGTTGAAAGGAACCGGCCCTTACGTAAGCCTGGATGTGATGAATAAAGAAATGCTTCACGTGCAGGTGATTCGTCAAAACATTACGCAGATATATTTACTGGCGGCTATCCTGTCGGCTACCGGCGAAAAAAATCCAAATCTCGCGTGGCATTTGAATACGACAAGCCTTTTAAATGTTTTGGAAATTGCTAAAGATGAGAATATCCGCAAAGTTTACTGGCCCAGCAGCATAGCGGTTTTTGGCCCTACGTCTCCTAAAATAAATTGCCCTCAGCAAACCATAATAGAACCCATAACAGTTTATGGCATCAGTAAATATGCGGGGGAATTCTGGTGCAATTATTTTAATCATCGCTACAAGATAGACGTGCGTAGTTTACGCTACCCCGGATTGATAAGTTATAAAAGCGAGCCGGGCGGCGGTACTACTGATTATGCAGTAGAAATTTTCCATGAAGCATTAAGCGAGAATCACTACACTTGTTTTTTGAAGGAGAATACTTACTTGCCCATGATGTATATGCCTGATGCGATAAGAGCCACCATAGAATTAATGGAATCCGAAGAAGATAAAATTTCAATTCGTACTTCTTATAATATTTCGGGAATGAGTTTTTCGCCAAAAGAAATCGCCGGAGAAATAAAAAAACATCTGCCTGGATTTACTATAAACTACGAACCTGATTATCGCCTTCCAATTGCAGAAAGCTGGCCACAAAGTATTGATGATTCCGTGGCTCAAAAAGATTGGAACTGGAAACCAAAGTACGACCTTGCTGAAATGACCAGGGAAATGCTTAGAAATATGAAATGATATTTTTTGTTTTGCAGTAAATGAATAAATACCGCGAATTTTAATTTAACAGCTTGTCTTATTTTAAAATCCCAAGACATCTTTCATTGAGAAAATTCCTTTTTTACCTATAATAAATTCTGCTGCCAGCACAGCGCCTTCTGCAAAGCCGTCCCTGTTGTGCGCGGTATGGATGATTTCAATATCATCTATTGATGATGAATATTTTACAGAATGAGTGCCCGGAACTTCATCAATTCTTTTGCTGATGATTGATAATTGATCATGATCTTCGGTGCGGTCATTCACCCATTTATTTTTTTTGTTTGAAACGCCAATAACCTGTTCAGCAAGCGTTATAGCCGTTCCGCTCGGTGCATCTTTTTTATGGGTATGGTGAATTTCTTCGATGGCTACATTATACGCCGCATGAGGATTCATAAGCGCTGCCAGCTTTTTATTGATCTCAAAAAAAATATTAACGCCAATGCTATAATTACTTGCATATAAAAAAGCGCCGTTTAATTCTTTGCACTTGTCTTTAATAAAGTCGAGTTTATCTAACCAGCCTGTGGTGCCGCAAACTACCGGCACATGATTTTGTAAGCAAAATAAAATATTTTTAACCGCACTATCGGGATTGGTGAATTCTATTGCAACATCGGCCTTGCGAATATTTTCGATGGTGAGATCCTCCAGGTTTTCATCATTAATTTTTAAAATGACCTCATGGTTTCTTCCCAGGGCGATTTTTTCAATGGTGTGGCCCATTTTTCCATATCCTAATAAAGCGATTTTCATAAATACAAATAAAAAAAATTAAAATTATTATCAGACAACAAGTTTCAAAAATAAATCAAATTTGATCAAGATAATATTTTTTGAATAGGATTAAGTATTTAGTTCGCAAATGTAGTATTAGCAGCGCTTCATCAACAAGCCCCATCGGGGCGATATGTTAGTAGTAGCATAAAAGCATTTAATTTCTTCTGGTAGCTCCGAAGGAGCGGCATGTTATATATCGCTCCTTCGGAGCTTGCAGCATAAATGTCAAACAAATTGCTACTAATATATCGCCTCTACGAGGCTACTGCCCTATATTGGAACTTTTATTAGTCTTGCATTTGCGAATTATAAGTTAATCCTATTTTTGAAATCATACTTCTCTCTTTCAGCAAATAGAAAAGGAAATCATTCAGGGAAGAGGCATCGTTGGAAGATTGCTTTTTTCTTTGAAAAAGAAAACAAGGGAAACCCCCGGACTACCACTAAGATAATTAAGATTAGGCTGAATCTTCATGCCTATGTCGGGACTTACGTCAAACGTTTTCAAATGCGCATCTACAGTAGCATCCACTACATTCAAGCCCCAGAATAGAAAGAATACCAGTACTGAATAATCTACATTTTGCCTGAATTCATTTCGGTAACTCTGAAGCGAAGACGTGGAAAGCGCTCTAAGGTCCGGGGCTATCAGTGAGTCATTTGAGGGTATTCCATCGAGCCTGTAAATGACGGCCTGTCTTAAAAGTTTATAGGTTTTTATATTGTAAAAAAAAACTCCGGCGGTAATGCCTAAAGCTGCATAGACAATAGGAATTTTCCAATATTTTTTATTGTAAAATTGCCCCCAGCCGGGGATTATTGCGGATCGAATGGTTGCGCCTGAGGGATTGTATTTATTAATAACGCTATCGTCTTTCGCTGTCAGGCTGACTTTCCGTGATTTTTTTGTAATAACCGTGGTATCTTTTGTTTTCGCGGCAGAATCTTTTACCGCAATCGAAGTGTCCCCGTTATTGGATTTAACAATAGCAGTATCTTCCTTTTGTTGGGCATAAATTAATGATCCGGGCAACATAATAAAGAGAAGAATAATTGCAAAAGATAATAAACGTACTGCCATAGCTTAATCTACGGAAACCTGCATTTTGTCCAAAAGAGAACTTAGTTCTTCAATCGAAAAATAATCAAAAGTGATGCTGCCGGTTCCTTTTTTACTGTGAATCATTTTCACCTTTGTGCTGAAATGTGATGCTAAATTATCTTCAATTTTTTTCAAAGAGGGTGGTAGTGTGGTTTTTACAGAATTATTAACAGCGGTTTTTGGAGCGTATAGTTTTCTCACCAATTCTTCTGTCTGCCGCACCGAAAGTTCTTTACTTTTTATTTCATTAAAAATATAAAGTTGTTTGTCAACTACATCTACATTAATAAGCGCTCTGGCATGTCCCATGCTGATGACTCCGCTTCTTACAGCAGCCTGTATATCGGGGGGTAATTTTAAAAGGCGAATATAATTCGTAACCGTACTGCGTTCCTTGCCCATACGCTCGGCGAGCTGGTCTTGTGTATAATCCAGCTCGTCCATTAATTGCTTGTAACTGAGTGCAATTTCTATGGCATTCAGATCTTCCCTTTGTAAATTCTCAAGTAAGGCCAGTTCCAGTATTTTAGAATCTTTTGTATCCCTGATATAAACGGGCACATCGGCAAGGCCGGCTATTTTAGCAGCTCTGTATCTTCGTTCCCCTGCTATAATCCTGTATTTGCCACCTGATTTCGTAACGGTGATCGGTTGAATAATATCATGCATTTTGATAGAAGCCGCCAATTCACTTAAAGCAATTTCATCAAAATCATGGCGTGGCTGTTCGGGATTAGCTTCTATGAGGTTCAGTGCGATTCTGGTGCTAACTGCGTTTGGTCTTTCAGGAGACTCCTTCATCAGGTTCTTTTCTGTGACCGAAAGGTCGGTGTCTATATTTTGCAATAGCGACCTGATTCCCTTTCCTAAAGCGTCTTTTCTTTTAGCAGGTGTAGTCATTTTGTGTATTAATTCTGATACGATTTTTATTTGTAATTTTTTTTATGGATGCTCCATTACCTTTTCCTTTTGAGTCATCTTCGTCATGTTATTTTTTTGAAGAACTTCCTTTGCAAGGTTCAGGTAATTAATAGCGCCTTTGCTATCTGCATCGTATAAAATGGCAGGTTTACCAAAACTGGGTGCCTCGCTTAGGCGCGTATTCCGGTGAATGATGCTATTGAAAACAATATCTTCAAAATGGAGCCTTACTTCATTTACCACCTGGTTGCACAAACGCAATCTGCCATCATACATCGTCATTAAAAGGCCTTCAATCTGAAGCTGTGTATTAAGACGGCTTTGTACGATTTTAATAGTGTTTAATAATTTGCCTAATCCTTCCAATGCAAAAAACTCTGCCTGCACCGGAACTATTACACTATCCGAAGCTACAAGCGCATTCACTGTTATTAAACCCAGAGAAGGCGAACAATCAATAATGATAAAATCGTATTCTTCCTTTATGTCCTTTAAAACTCTTTTTAAAACTGTTTCACGGTCAGGGTAATTAATCATTTCAATTTCTGCGCCCACGAGGTCTATATGCGATGGCATCAAATCCATGTATGGGATCTCTGTTTTTAAAATCACTTCTTTTGCAGGAGTAGCATTTACCAGGCAATCATAGACCCCTTTGGATACCTGATGCAGGTCAAACCCAACGCCTGTAGTGCTGTTGGCCTGCGGGTCTGCATCTAACAGCAATGTTTTAAACTCGAGCACAGCAAGGCTTGCCGCAAGATTAATCGCAGTGGTAGTTTTTCCTACTCCTCCTTTTTGATTGGCAATTCCAATTACTTTCGCCATATTTTTATCTGTTGTTCTTAATTCTTGTTATTTTGCTAGCCGTTACTGGCGGCAGTTTATCGCATTCAGGAATAAAATAGTAAGTTATAGCTCCCGGCACATAAGGCATTCAGGCACTTTTTAGCTTATTTCTCCTTTTACTGTTTCCTAAGACAATTATTTATTGATCCCATTACTTTCCAATATTCGCTATAAACAGAAATAATTTAATTGTCCATCTTTAAATTTATTCGTCTTTTTTGGCAAAGAACTATTATTTAATTCATAATAAATCAGCCATAATGGCAAATTTAATTATTAGGCATAATATTAAGGCATAAAGTCTTTGTAAAAGAAATTTATTATTTCCACATCTTCAAACAATTGATCATTCAGTAAATGAATAAAGGAAAAACAGTTTAATTTTATACAATGTACACGATTATTAGTGGTACTAACCGGACAGGAAGCCACACAGAAAAAGTAGCCAGGGAATATCAGCGCTTGTTAAAAGACAAGAAAATAGATGCAAAGATTTTTACATTAGTTAATTTTGATCCGCTTCACAGAACACCGGAATTTTTAAAATATGAAAATGAAATTTTAATTCCTACAACGAAGTTTATTTTTATCATTCCTGAATACAATGGTTCTTACCCCGGCGTGTTGAAGGCCATGATTGATAATAGTGATATTAATAAAGACTGGGCTTATAAAAAAGCGCTACTAACCGGAGTGGCAACCGGCCGGGCAGGAAATCTTCGTGGAATGGATCATCTTTCAGATACTTTGCATTATATGAAAATGAATGTGTTTTATAATAAACTTCCTATTTCTGTGATTAATAAAGTGATGGATGCAAAGGGAAATTTGAATGATGAAACTTTACAGGCTATCCATCAGCAATTAGACGAATTTATTCTTTTTTAGCAAAAAAAATTATTGATATATATGAGAACACCTGTTGGGTCTTTTATTCTGCTATTGATCATAATAGTCCTGGATATTTATGTTTTTATGGCTATTAAGTCTATTAGTTTTTCCGCCGGTTCAAGGATTAAAGCATTGGTCTATTCTGTTTATTGGCTGGTTTCAATAATGGCTATTGCAGGTGTTATGATTTTTGTATTTGGAGGCGCAGAATATTTGCCTAAAAAAGTAAAGACTTATCTTTTTGCTTCTATCCTTGCGTTTGTTTTTGCGCAACTAATTTCTTCCGTTTTCTTTTTGATAGATGATGTGAGGCGTTTGATACAATGGACAGCGGGAAAAGTGTTTTTTAGGAATACCGAAATTGCAACGATGAGCGGCGATGGAATTAGTCGCTCTGCATTCCTTAGCTGGCTTGGCTTAGCGGCCGGCACTTCACTTTTTGGGAGCCTGATTTATGGCTTCAGCAATAAATATAATTACAGGGTAAAACATGTAAAACTTTCTTTTGATAATTTGCCGGCAGGTTTTAACGGGGTGAAAATTGTTCATTTTAGTGATGTGCATTCAGGAAGCTTTATGAATAAGAAAGCGGTAGCCCATGGCGTGGAGAAAATCATCGCGGAAAAAGGCGATATTGTTATTTTTAGTGGCGACCTTGTAAATGACAGGGCTACCGAAATGCAGGATTATATGGATGTGTTTAATAAAGTAAAAGCCCCAATGGGCGTGTATTCTACTTTCGGAAATCATGATTATGGCGACTATGCCCGGTGGCCTTACGAAGGGGTAACAAAAGAACAAAATTTACAAAATCTTGCAAAAATACATGAGCAATTGGGATGGCGGTTGATGATGGATGAGCATATTCCGTTAGAAAAAAACGGGGATAAGATCGCGCTTATTGGAATACAAAACTGGAGCGCCAAAGCACGTTTTCCGAAACATGGCGATATGAAAAAAGCTTATGCCGGAACGGAAGCGTATCCTTTCAAAATATTAATAAGCCACGATCCCAGTCATTGGGATGCGCAGGTACGTCCCGAATATGGCGATGTGGATCTGACGCTTAGCGGGCATACTCACGGAATGCAGTTTGGCGTAGAGATTCCGGGTTTTAAATGGAGTCCCGTGCAATATATGTACAAAGAGTGGGACGGATTATATGAAGAAGGCAAACAAAAATTATATGTAAATCCCGGCTTTGGATTTATCGGATATCCGGGAAGGGTGGGCATTTTGGCCGAAATAACTGTGATAGAATTAGTGAATCAAAAAATGAGTTAAGTACATTTAAAGAAAAATCAAAATAAGCCAAACAATTATTCTGTTGGCAGAAATTTTATGCGAAACATTCTAATTATTCTAAGTGCTCTTTGCTTTTTGACAAGTTGTAAAAAGCTTGAACACGATAAGAACAACCCTGATTTGCCTGCTTATTCAGAAGAAGGTACAAATACTGGTGGTTGTTTAATTAATGACACTGCCTGGTTAAATATTCGGGAAGGTCAATACGGATGGGTTATTTATCCAGTTGAAATTACAAGTTATCCGAATGGGGATTCATTGTTGATACTTTTTCGAGGTTATTCTAAAGCTCCGACTGCTTATAACAATACAACCCATGAAATCTTTATAGTTTTAAAAAATATTAAAATCGTTACTGATGATGATTTAATAAAACTAAATGATAAAACATTTTTATTGGATGGTATAACAAATTATGGCGGTTTCTCAGATTCGAGTGGAAAAATAAAAATTGGTAACGCAATTGGACAAATACAATTTGGCAAGGTTGAGCAAAGAGCAAACTGGTTAATTGGGAATTCTCATGTTTATATTTTTGCAGGGCATTACAATATGTCGTTTCATGCCGACAGGAATTTTGCGTTAACTAACGGTAGATTTGATTATAACTTATACAGACCAGGTTCAACTTTTATTGTATTTTAATTTTCGGCATTTTAGCTTCAAAAAAAATTAAAGCGTGTTACGACTGCAATTCCAGCATCCAATTTTTAAAGTATAAACCACTTCCGGATTCCAGCAGACGAATAAATATCGGTTTTTTGTATTTATCTTCGGCTATAGTTTTTTACCGATAGGTATAGGGAGGCAGAAAGTATATTGAATGTCAATCCAAGCCTTCAACGATAGCAGTATTAAAATTTGAATCAACATCTAAAACATTTTTTATGAGATATTTACTACCCGCAGTTTTTGTGATGACTGCACTTACGGCAAGCGCTCAAAAACACAAACTTGAAAAAATTTGGGAAACGGATGCTATTGTTGCTGTTCCCGAGTCGGTTCTTCCTGAAAAAAATATTTTGTATGTTTCTCTGATTGACGGTGGCGCGTGGGATGCAGATGGGAAAGGCGGTGTAGCAAAATTATCTTTAAACGGCAAAGATTATGATTCCACCTGGATTACCGGATTAAATGCCCCCAAGGGATTGGGTAGATTTGGTAACCGGCTATACGCTGCAGATATAAGCGACGTAGTAGTGATAGATATTAGCAAAGGAAAAATAGAAAAGAAGATTCCGATAGAAGGCGCGTCAGGCTTGAATGATATAACTGTTAGTAACAAAGGAATTGTGTATGTATCAGATTCCAAAACATCCAAAATCTGGCGTATTGAAAATGGTAAACCTGAAGTATTTCTGGAAGACGTTAAAGGCGCCAATGGATTGAAAGCGATTGGTAATGATTTGATATTTGCTGAAGGAAAATTGTTGATGAAAGCCAACGCTAAAAAGCAAGTTACAAAGATAGCTGAAGTGCCACAAGGCATTGATGGAATAGAACCTGTTGGTAATGGCGACTTTATTGTAAGCGCATGGATCGGATATATTTATTATGTATATGCCGACGGGCATTTTGAAAATTTATTAGACACTCATGATCAGAACAAAAACACCGCTGATATAGGATTCGACCCCGTTAAGAAAATAGTTTACGTTCCTTCATTCCTGGGAAAGACGGTAGCAGCTTACAAATTGCAATAATAAGTCAAATTGTAGCTGAAGATTTTATGAGTGGATATTTGTTACAAAGCAGCCTGATAATTTTATAAATATTCCTGTAATTCCCTTTGAATCTGATCCGGAACAAAAACAGTAAACAAACCCCGCCTGAACGATGCAGTCGGGCAGGAATTAATAGATATTTCTATTTTCACCCTGGTGCAAATTTGAGACTATCTTTACCAACCTTTCATGAAGTCATCCAAACATAAAAATTCGCTGCTTTATAAAATAACGGGTAATGGATTAAAGAAACCATCTTACCTGCTGGGTACCATGCACATGATCTCCGGTGAGGATTTTTATTTGCAGGAAAAAGTGCTGAAGGCCATGAAGAAATGCAGCATTTATTATATGGAAGTGGACCTGGGCAGTGCGCAACAATTACAGTTGATGGAGCAAAAAATGCCCGCAATGACTGATATATCTGAAGGGCTTTCTATCTCTGAAAAAGAAGACCTGGATAATCTTCTGCAAAATCAATTTGGTTTATCGTTGAACGAAGCACGGCAAGAGCCTCCCATAACGCTTATTAGCCGTATGGCTAATGATGCTATTGATTCTGATGATGTCAGGATGGTGGAAATGGAGTTATTGAAAATAGCGCAGGAAAAAGATTTGAAAACGGCAGGACTTGAAACTGCGTTGGAACAATTAAAAATTGCACAAAAAGTATTTACCGGCAAAGAGATTTTAAGGCAATTAAAATCTGCCGGTGCATACAAGGCTGCTTTTGGCAAAATGGTAAAGGCTTATCGTTCCGAGAATCTGCAGGAGTTAGCCATGCTTGTTGCCGATGAAAGGTTTATGAGCAAAAAAGCATTCAACATCCTGGTCATCAAAAGGAACCAACGCTGGGCGAAAGCCATTCCTTTTCTGATTGAATCTCAAAGTGCTTTCATTGCTGTTGGGGCGGGTCATTTACCCGGCGAACAGGGACTTTTACAATTGCTTATTGAAAAAGGCTATACCGTAAATCCAGTGTATAGATAACCGTTATACAGAGAATAATTCCCATAAAACAGGAAATAAGAATTCGTTTTAAAAGTTGGTTTACTGTAAGTAAAAAAATATCTCTCAATAAAAGAATTGCTCGGACATAATTTTACCACCTTTCACTTCATACAGCATTATCTCGTTCATCTGTATTCTTCCATGTCCCTTCACCGTAACGTCCACTTCTCTTCCTACCGCGAAATGATTGCCTCCTATAACCGGTTCTGTTGTATGGGCGCCATGAAAATCTTCGATCGTTTTTATAAAGTCTTCACCTTTTTTACGAACGGCAGCCTTGCCTTCTGCATATCCAAAATGCGGAGAGCCCGGCGGGTCTGTGCTTTTTACATCATCTGAAAAAAGTTCGTCCTGTATTTCAAACCATTTTTCCAGTTGAGCGAGTTCATTAAACCGGGCTGCAATTTCGTGTATGGTATATGCTTTTTCCTTTGAGTTGGGTTGGCCTTTTCCCTTAGTGATGAGGTCTGGCAGGCTTTGCGTAATATATTGTGTCCATCCGTTTACGCAGGCACTATAACATTCATATTCAGGAACCAAACCTTCATGAGTGAAGCGAAGTTGTGTCTTACCATCCTGCTGGGAAATTTCAAATATAATTTTTGTTCCTATCCATTCGCTTTTGTCTTTAGTGAAATTAAAATAATTGTCTGTACAAAGCCAAACTATTTTTTTCCCTGGAACGGATTCTATTATTTTCATTTTGCAACGATGAACATCTATGTAATGATAAGTAAATTCATCATTGAGATGTTCTGTATTGCCTTCTATTTCTTCTGACCACCATGCGCGAACATTGTTGATGGCATTGAATACTTCTTCAGGAGTTTGATCTACCAGGATGGTAGTCGTGAAATTTTGATTTTCCATTGTTCGATTTTTGAATTGATTTTTACTACATGTTTTTATTACTATACGTCTTCGGTGTCAAATAAATAAATTTGAACTTTGTCATCGGCAGCAAAAATTTTTCTGTCCGCTGCACAATCCTTTCCTTGCGGGGAAGCAAATGCCGTTTTAATTGCTTCTAAACCATCAAAGTGTAAAGTTCCGATTAAATAAGTGTCTGAATTCCCGGTTGTGGAAATAATCGGGCTTTTACTGACATCATATTTTCGAAGCCCTGGCAACTTTTTTGCAAGTGGAATATGCACTTCAAAATAGTGTTTATCAAAAGCAACTTTGTTGTCCGGCATTTTGTAAATCGCGATCATTCGTGCCATGTCATTTATTATTTTATTGATTTTTAGTGAATTTCTTTCTGCAATACATTAGCCGGTTTGTTACCTTTTGAAATTAGATTCAACAATCTTTCCTTTAAGTACTGAGTCCAAGCGGGGGCGCAGGAGTCGTAGCATTCAACTTCCGGAACCAAGCCTTCGTGTGTGAACTGAATTTGCGTTTTGTTTCCCTTTTTAGAAATTTCAAAAATAATTTTGGTTCCTGTCCATTCGTTTTTGTTTTCAAGAAAGGTGAGATTACTATCCGTTACAAGCCACGCAATTTTTTTGCCGGGAATTAACTCAATTAATTTTTGTTTAGAATAATGAACACCTTCGCCGGCGCGAAATGTAAACTCATCATTAAGTTTGTCTGAACTGCCTTCAAATTCTTCTGAATATAATCCTGACCACCATCCGCGAACATTTTTGATGGCGTTGAATACAGCTTTCGGCGATTGATCAACCAAAAGAGTAAGAGTGAAATCTGATGTTTTCATTTTCTTTGTTTTTTTTGATTATTAATAAAAACTTTAGTCCTTTAATTTTTATTCAGCAAAGCTATTGTCTGAATGCAACTTTTATAGGGTGTTAAATGGACATTATGACGGGCTGATTAAGACACTGCAAATTTCTATCTTTGCAAAAAAAAATAGTCGTATGAAACATCTTACTATATTAGTGCCGGAAGGCAAAAACAATCTGAGCAGTATTGTTGGCCCTTATAAAATATTTACAAGAGCCAATGAATTTTGGAAAGCCGCGGGTAAAAAAGAATTGTTTAAAATCGAATTAGCCGGTGTTTCAAAAGAAGTGGAATTTTATAACGGATTGTTTGCTGTGAGGCCAAATACTATTATTTCAGCAATACCAAAAACGGATCTCGTAATCATTCCTTCACTGAATCATAATTATGAAAAAGCTTTGAAAGGAAATAAATTGATGATTGAATGGATAGAGGAACAATACAAGAATGGCGCTGAGATAGCAAGTATATGTACAGGCGCTTTTATGCTGGCAGCCACCGGTTTACTAGATGGAAAACGTTGCTCTACACATTGGGCTGTAGCCGAAAATTTCACCATCATGTTCCCAAAAGTTAATTTGCAAACAGATCAATTGATTACAGATGAAGATGGAATTTATACTAATGGCGGCGCTTATTCTTTCCTGAACCTGATGATTTACCTTGTGGAAAAATATTATGATCGGCAAACAGCCATCTATTGTTCTAAAGTGTTTCAGATTGAAATGGACAGGAACAGCCAGTCGTCATTTGCCATATTTACCGGTCAGAAATTACACGGAGACGAAATAGTAAAAAAAGCACAGATGTACATTGAAAGTAAACCTGATGAAAAAATATCTGTTGAAGATTTGTCTTCACGATTTGCGGTGGGCAGGCGAACTTTTGACAGGAGGTTTATTAAAGCCACCGGCAATACACCTCTTGAATACGCGCAGCGGGTAAAAATAGAATCCGCAAAAAAAGCATTGGAAACAAGCCGGAAAACAATCAATGAAATAATGTACGCAGTTGGTTATTCGGATGTAAAAGCGTTTCGGGAAGTATTCAGAAAGATTACAGGAATGTCGCCATTGGATTATAAACACAGGTACAACAAAGAGGCATTGATTTGATATTTGTTTGTATCTGAGAATGGTTTTGAAAAAATGCAGTAAACCCCGCCTGTCCCCAGCCCAAAGATTTGTTCTGGCAGGCATTCGGGCAGGCAACAAATTCAATCTATTTTAATTTTGATCTCTGTCGAATGCGATGACAAATCGTAAGTAATGTTATTAAATGAAAAGTTATCTTTGAAAGATAGCTCTCATTAACAGTAAAACAATAAATATGCAACAATCCTATTTAATCAATAGCACACTCATTCATAAACCCTGTCTGAATGGCGTTCAGCCAGGCAGGCAATAAACCATTTCCAAATGGCACAAGATATTTTTCAATCACCGGATTATTTTAACGTAGATGAACTTCTTACGGAAGAGCACAAGCTCATTCGTGAATCCGTGCGCAATTATGTGAAAAAAGAAATTTCGCCTATCATAGAAGATTATGCGCAAAGAGCGGAATTTCCGGAACAAATTGTAAAACAGTTGGGCGAGCTTGGATGTTTTGGCCCGACAATTCCGCAGGAATATGGCGGTGGCGGATTGGATTATATTTCTTACGGGTTGATGATGCAGGAACTGGAACGTGGTGACAGCGGCGTTCGCAGCACAGCAAGCGTTCAGGGTTCATTGGTGATGTTTCCGATTTATGCCTATGGAAGCGAAGCGCAAAGAAAAAAATATTTACCAAAGCTGGCCAGCGGAGAATGGCTCGGATGCTTTGGGCTTACTGAGCCGGATCATGGAAGTGACCCGTCCGGGATGTTGAGTAATTATAAAACAGAGGGTGATCATGTTATTTTAAACGGAAGTAAAATGTGGATCAGCAACGCACCTTTTGCGCAAGTGGCGGTGGTGTGGGCCAAAGATGAGTCGGGTGAAATCTGCGGATTGATTTTAGAGAGAGGTATGGAAGGATTTACAACGCCCACTACGCATGGCAAATGGAGCCTGCGCGCAAGCGCTACAGGCGAGTTGGTTTTTGATAATGTAAAAGTTCCGAAAGAAAATATTTTACCGAATATCAAAGGGTTGAAAGGCCCTTTGAGTTGCCTTACCAAAGCCCGCTATGGCATTGCATGGGGAACGGTTGGCGCCGCAATGGATTGTTATGATACGGCGTTGCGCTATTCAAAAGAAAGAATTCAGTTCGACAGGCCAATAGCGGGTTTTCAATTACAACAAAAAAAACTCGCTGAAATGATTACAGAAATTACTAAGGCACAATTACTCAACTGGCGTCTTGGTGTATTGATGAGCGAAGGAAAAGCAACGCCTCAGCAAGTGAGCATGGCCAAGAGAAATTCGTGCGAGATTGCAACAAACATTGCCAGGGAAGCCCGGCAAATATTGGGCGGCATGGGCATCACGGGCGAATATCCTATCATGCGTCACATCATGAATCTTGAAAGTGTACTCACTTATGAAGGTACACATGACGTACATCTTTTAATAACAGGAATGGATGTTACGGGAATCAATGCGTTTAAATAATGCACTCCTTTTAAATTGCATTCAAAATAGTTTATTGTAAATTGCCTTTTTCATTTAAAAAGAAATAGAAAGATTTTGAAACAAAACATTTTTTTAATCGGTTTTATGGGCAGCGGAAAATCGCACTGGGGGCATATTTGGGCGCTTAAGAATGGCTATACTTTTTACGACCTTGATGCTCAGATAGAGAAGGCTTTTAAGATGCCTGTGCAGGAAATTTTTGAAAAACATGGAGAAGATAAATTTCGTGAACTGGAAAGATATCATCTCCGGAAATTTCTAAATAAAAAGAAATGCCTTATTGCCTGCGGAGGCGGCACGCCTTGTTTTTTTGATAATCTTGAATGGATGAAAAAGCACGGGGACGTAATTTATTTGCAGGCTACCACGGAATACATTCTAAACCGCGTAATGGACGAAACCGCGAAAAGGCCGTTATTGAAAGAAGTAAATACCTCCGAGCTATTATTTTTTATTGAAAAAAAATTGAAAGAACGCGAACCTGTTTATTTAAAAGCCGATCACATATTAGACGTAAATAAACTTTCGGAAAGCTCCTTAAAATTTTTATTCGAAGAAACTATTTCAAAAATAAAATCAAAAAAAAACGAAGTTGAAAAGGAAGTAGAAATCCCAGAGGAACAGGACACTTCCAAAAAATATAAAACAAGAACAGTACATCATGCATAAAGGATTTATAAAAACTGCGGCCATACTGGGTGCGCTTTCAGTAGCTATTGGAGCCTTCGCCGCACATCAGTTAAGGGGGTCTATTTCAGATTCTGCTTTGGAAATTTTTGAAACCGCCGTCAAGTATCAGTTCTATCATGTGTTTGCATTATTGGCCGCAGGAATTTTGTATAAGGAATTTCCTAACAAATTATTGCTGTGGTCAGGAAGATTGTTTATCGCAGGAATCATTTTGTTCAGCGGTTCGCTGTATCTTTTGACTGCTATCAAAGCCACCGAAACGCCGGGCTACGATTGGGTTGGCGCGTTCACTCCCTTAGGCGGACTGTGTTTTATCCTCGGCTGGATTTTTATTTTTCTTGGATGTAATCAAAAATCAAAGCAAATTATAAAAAGTTAAAAACTGCCGTATTTGTCGTTTTACTGTACTGAATTCAGACCAAACCAGGAAGGTTGTTTGAAAGAATTTATTGCTTGTAAAGTCTCAACAGAAACCTTCCTGGTTTTTATAAAATAAAGCAGATTATAAAAAGTTAAAAACTGACAAATTTGCCGCTTTACTGTGGGGGAAACATCAAATAACCTGCTTTCTTAAAAATAAAAGAATATTCCATTTCCTATCTTTGCGGCCAATGGCAACTACCCAAAAAAAAACTAAAAAAGCTAAAAAACCAGATACTTCTAAAATGAAACCTGACAAGGTAGAAAAAATAGAAGTGAAAAAGCTGATACATGATGAAAGGTCGCATAAAATCGCCGGAACGGTTTTAATACTGATTTCCTTTTTATTATTTATCGCTTTCACTTCCTATTTATTTACATGGCAACAGGATCAGTCGAAAGTGTTGCAGGGCGCTAAAATTCTATTGCCAAGCCACGACCAGGTAATGGGCAACGCGCTTGGAACTGCAGGCGCTTATTTTTCTGATTTATTTTTCCGGTCAGGTTTTGGCATTGCCTCTTATTTATTCTGCCTTTTTTTCTTTGTGGTAGGTGTAAATTTATTTGCTCCGAAAAAAATATTTTCTGTCAGCAGAAATATAAGATATGTAGTAGCCGGACTTTTGGTAATAAGTGTTTGCGCTTCCTTTTTAATGCATACGCCGCATGCTCATAATTTGAGCACATCCGGTCCTGAATTTTTTTGGGGAGGGAAAGTTGGCGATATGATAAGCGCATGGATGCAACAGGTGCTCGGATACACCGGCACGGCGGCGGTATTATTTGTTGGTTTACTGAGTTACATTATCTGGCGTTTTAATCCTTCGTTCAATTTTCGGAAAAGAATTGATGCCGCCAATACTTTTTTTTCTAAAGATAATGATGAAGCGTTTTCGGGCGAAAATAATGAAATGGATTTTCAACCGGTTTCCAACTCTAATATTTTGCCGTTGGATAAAAATCCTGCAAAGGATGAAAATCTATATCCGCATACTTTTGATGTGGTGGAAAAAAATGTTACACCTGTCTTACCTAATAATCCTCCAAAGGAAGAAAAGAAAACTGTTGTACGCGACAATGCGCCAGAAAGCGGTTTGACCCTGGAAGTAAAAAATGCGGAAGTTTTGGATGATAAAAAAGAAGAAAATCCTTATGCGCCGAAACCAAAAATAGAACAGGAACCTTATGACCCCGTTCTTGATCTGAGAAATTATAAATACCCAACTCCAGATTTATTAGAAGATCATGGAAGCGATAAAATAATTCAGGACGTAGAAGAGTTGGAAGAAAATAAAAACCAGATCATCCACACGCTCAGGAATTATGATATTGAGATACAGAAAATATTTGCAACGGTTGGCCCTACGGTTACGCTGTACGAAATTATTCCGGCGCCCGGTGTACGTATTTCGCGTATCAAAAACCTTGAAGATGATATCGCGCTAAGCCTTTCTGCGCTTGGTATCCGCATCATTGCACCAATACCGGGGAAAGGAACTATCGGGATTGAAGTACCCAATTTTAAGAAGACGGTGGTGAGTATGAAAACGCTTTTGACGGCGGATAAATTTCAGAACAATGCCTTCTCTTTACCGATAGCGATTGGCAAAAGAATTGATAACAAAAATTTTATTGTTGACCTGGCAGCGATGCCGCATTTACTGATGGCTGGAGCTACGGGACAGGGAAAATCTGTGGGCTTAAACGCGATTCTTGTTTCGCTGTTATATAAAAAACATCCTTCTCAGCTCAAACTTGTTTTGATAGATCCTAAAAAGGTGGAGTTGAGCATTTATAAAACGATAGAGAAACATTTTCTTGCCAAACTTCCCGGCGAGGAAGACGCGATAATCACGGATACCAAAAAAGTAATTCATACGCTGAATGCCTTGTGTACGTTGATGGACATTCGCTATGATCTGTTGAAGGAAGCGGGAACAAGAAACATAAAAGAATACAATCAAAAATTTGTAGCAAGAAAATTAAATCCTGAAAAAGGGCATGAATTTTTACCTTTTATTGTGTTGGTAATTGATGAATTCGCAGATCTGATAATGACAGCCGGAAAAGAAGTAGAAATGCCAATAGCGCGGCTGGCGCAGCTTGCACGGGCCGTAGGTATTCATTTAATCATTGCCACGCAACGTCCTTCTGTAAATATTATTACCGGTACTATCAAAGCGAATTTTCCTGCGCGTATCGCGTTTAAAGTGAGCAGCAAAATAGATAGCCGCACTATTTTGGACATTGGCGGCGCAGAGCAACTGATCGGGAAAGGCGATATGCTTATCAGTTATAATGGCGAGCTTACGCGGCTTCAATGCGCTTTTGTGGATACGCCTGAAGTGGATAAAGTAACTGATTTTATCGGGGATCAGCAGGGGTATCCCGAAGCCTTTATGTTACCGGAATATGTAGATGAAAAAGAATTTGAGAATAAGACTTTTGATGCCAGCGACAGGGATTCGCTGTTTGAAGATGCGGCAAGATTGATTGTGGTAAACCAAAGCGGAAGCACTTCTTTGCTTCAAAGAAAAATGAAATTGGGTTATAACCGCGCGGGCCGCCTGATGGATCAATTGGAAGCTGCCGGCATCGTAGGGCCAAGCCAGGGAAGCAAAGTACGTGATGTGCTGGTAAAAACGGATGCTGAATTGCAGGAATATTTGAATGGGATGTAAATATTCTTAAATAAAAAATATATTTGCCTAACAAAGTAAATTGAAATGGTACAATGGAAATGGGCAGATTGGATAGAATCAAATTAATTAACTTTTTGCTGAAGCAAAAAACAGATAATAACTATCTTGAAATCGGAGTTTTTAACGGGCATGCTTTTTTCAGAATAAAAAGTAATTTCAAGATAGCCGTAGATCCCGATTTTAAATTTGGTTTTTTCCGGAAGTTTACGAAGATTTTTACAAATCCATACAATATTTTCAATAAATATTTTCAGAAAACCAGCGATAGTTTCTTTAGTGAAGATGCGCCCGGTTTGTTCCGGAGCAAAAAGATAGATGTATCCCTGGTAGATGAAATGCATGAGTATGCCTATGCTTTGCGCGATGTTGAAAACGTATTGAAATATCTTGATAATGATGGCGTAATTATTATGCATGATTGCAATCCGCTTACTGAAGAAGCTTC
>Ga0070660_100000201_pt1 | contig 39920 bp, 34 predicted proteins | sample KBSC33metaG_FD_64670 | JGI IMG/M metagenome (GOLD analysis project Ga0070660, IMG submission 64670) | Corn rhizosphere microbial communities from Kellogg Biological Station, Michigan, USA - KBS C3-3 metaG | ecosystem: Host-associated > Plants > Roots > Rhizosphere > Soil ... | reverse complement strand
GACATTAAACAACCAAACCGATAAGTGTTTATTGCCAGGCTATTAATATTGATAAAATTGAAAAGCTATTAATACCGCAGGGTGACAGAGAACAATACGATTACAAAGGATACAGTTTGGCAGTTGATACAGTGACGCTAAATAAAAAGTTTAGACTCGTAGAAAGCAAGAAAAATCAGCAAATGGTTTGGGGTTGACAAAGAAGTACATGCAGTTTACATCAGCTCTAATTTTTCGATAAATCTCTTCAAATTGGAAGTTTCGTTTTAATGAAACTTTATTACTTTTGTGTTTGTAAGGCAAACAGCAAATGGACAATTACTTTAAAATCGTATTTTTAAAAGAATCTTTTGAGTATTTACAGTCGTTAGACATTAAACATTCAAACAAAATTCTTTACAATATTAGAAAGGCTCAGCAAAAACACGATCCTGAATTATTCAAAAAATTGACAGACGAAATTTGGGAATTCAGGACATTGTATCAAGGGTTTCACTACAGGCTTTTGGCTTTTTGGGACAAAACGAGTTCAACAGAAACATTGGTTATTTCAACACACGGGTTTATAAAAAAACAGGGCAAAGTTCCTGACACAGAAATCACAAAAGCAGAAACGCAACGTAAAAAATATTTCCAAGAAAAGTTAAAAAAGTAGCAAATGAAAACATACACTTTAGGTGAAGTTCAAGACAAAATAATTGGCAAAAAAGGAACACCAAACAGGGACAAATTTGAATATGAACTTCAAATGGATTTAATTGGGAAGGCTATTAAAGAAAGTCGCCAAAAAAGACACTTAACGCAAGAAGAATTGGGGAAATTAGTTGGCGTTCAAAAAGCACAAATTTCAAGGCTTGAAAGTAATGCAAGCAACGTAACTATTGACACTTTAATGAAAGTATTTACTGCATTGAAGGCTAAAGTGAAATTACAGGTGGATCTACCAAACGCGAAGTTTAATGTAGCAAGATAAAACCACAGCTAACAACAAATAGGACTTCGTCGGGCACGAAGTGCCTCCGATGAAGTCCCATGTTGTACGGAACAGGGCTGAATAATTAGATACTATGGGGTTTGAGTTGAAAAGATTTTGCGTTTACGGTATGGTGTTATATCTCAAAGCATTTTGGCAGGCAGTTTTAAGTGTACCTTTTTACACGATTTTATTTTGAGCTGATAACTTTTCTTTTATTTGCGGTTTAGCGTAAGTGGGAACGTTCAGGCTGAAGAATGAATTTCCCCTATGAAGGCTGTAACCCTTGAAGACAATGTTAGACGGCTGCACAATAACGATAATTCACATATTCACAAATGACAACAGATATATTTAAAGTAACGATACACATGGTTTCAAGTCTTGACGGCATTATTGCCAAAAAAGACAATAGTGTTTCGTGGTTTGAAACATCTGACTACTATGAGAAAGGAGTTGAAGTTACTAAGCAAGACGTGGAGGAATTCCTTAAAACGATAGACTGCTATGTAATGGGTTCGCGGACATACGAACACGCTTTGGAACTTTCAAAATCTTATGGGTGGGCGTATGGGGACGTACCAACAATTGTAGTAACTCACAGAAACTTGCCGATTGAGAGACAGAACATTGAAATTTATTCGGGCAACCTGAACCAACTTGTGAACGAACGACTAAAACCAAACTACAGGAATGTTTGGGTTGTAGGCGGTGCTGCGCTCGCCAAAGATTTCATTCGTTTAAAATTAGCGGACGAAATAAGGCTATCAACTATTCCTGTTATTTTGGGCGATGGGACACTATTTTTTAACCAGATTGGACAAGAGCAAGCATTACACCTGAAAGACGTGACAGCCTATAAAAACGGAATGGTAGAACTATGTTATGAAATAAGAAAATAATAAAACATTCTACTGACTGAAAGAAACACTACTTGCAACAAACGACTTCTATGTAAAGCGGCGTGAAAGGTTCTATATATCCCGTTTGCACAAATTCTTAACAGTTCGGCGTTATTTCCCGATCATAGAATTGATTAAATACAAACATTCAATAAATAATAGTACCAGTTTAAAATAGAGGAAATAAAGAAGAATGTCTTATACGATTATATTAGTTCTCACTATCAGTTTTATCGCTTCACTTGTGAGGTCAACATTGGGTTTTGGAGAGTCTTTAGTCGCTGTCCCTTTATTCCTTCTCTTTTTGCCGGTTGAAGTTGCTGTGCCTTTATCGGTTATGTTGTCTATCGTTATTGCACTTATCATAGTGATACAAGACCACAGTAAAATTCATTTTAATAGCGCCAAATGGCTAATTTTTTATGCGATACCCGGAATACCTATCGGGATTATAATTCTCATTTATGGAAACGAATTTTTAGTAAAAACAGGGCTTGGGGTGCTTATTATATTTTATTCTTTATACACGCTTCTTGTGAAAAACAATAAAAGACTTAAAGAAGATAATATGGTTTGGCTTTTTGTTTGTGGCTTTTTATCAGGCATTCTTGGTGGGGGGTACGGCCTGAACGGGCCGCCATTAGTCGTTTATGGAAATTTGAGACAATGGAGTCCAAAACATTTCAGAGCCACTTTACAATCTTATTTTTTACCCGTGAGTCTTATTGCGTTGATTGGGTATTATGCAAAAGGCCTCATTACTAATGAAGTCTCTCAATATTTTTTATTTTCGCTGGCGACAGTTATTCCTGCAATTTTTTTAGGAAGATATTTGAATCACCGGATTAAGGATGATTCTTTCTTTAAGTATGTTTATTGGGGGCTTGTATGCATAGGTTTAATTCTAATCGTAAGTTCCCTGACTTCAAAAAACGACATATAACAAATAAGGCTTCGCCGGACACAAAGCGGAAATCCGGTACTATAAAATACCGGCTTATTCCTTTTGTATTCTAAAAACCAATAATCGTGGAGAGGAACAATTACAAAGCCCCGACTGTTTTCAATTTGATTCAATTTTCGTTTATCCTATCCTGTTACATCACAATAAAAAATAGAAAAACGGCTTATTTCCCGTCCGATTGGCATCAGCCAGACGGGCTTTGTTTACCGGTAGAACCTATAGCTCTATTTCGCATTCGGTACGCTCGACCTCAGCATCCACGCCATCTTCTCATGTTCTTTCATGATGCCGGTAATAAAATCTGAACTTCCTTTATCGTCATATTTTTTATCAAAATCATCTATCAGGGTACGGGTCTTCCTTATCAGCGCGTCGTGATCGGAAACCAATTCCGCAAGCATTGATTCTGCTACAGACGTTGTAGCTGCATGTTCTTTTAAAGATGCTTCCGCAAGAAATTCTTTCATACTGCCAATGGCAAAATGCCCCACTTTTCTTACTCGCTCGGCTACAGAATCAATGATAGTCTGAAGTTGATGATACTGATCATCGAGGAATAAGTGCAACGCGTGAAAATCGCGCCCCTCAATATTCCAGTGGAATTTCAACGTTTTTGTGTAAATAACAAATTCATCTGCCAGCACCTGGTTCAAAGCGTCCGCTACTTTTTTGCTGTTTGCGCTTGAGATGCCTGTGTTTAAATTGTCCTGAGTTTTTGAAGTTTTTGCCATGATCTATTTTGTTGTTTTAATTGTAAAAAAATTTAACTTACCAACACAATATGAATGCCAGTTTTTAGGTATGGGAGATCAGAGATCAGTTATGAGGGATCAGTTATGAGGAGGACAAGACACTGTTAACTAATAACTGATAACTAATAACTATTCACTTTACTAAGGATGCAGAAAATTTTCTATCAATGGAAAAAGCTCAGACGGTTGTTCTATCTGCGGGTTATGTCCGGACTTTTCAAACATTACGAATTTGGCCTGCGGACAATATTCTTTAAATTTTTCCATCATCACAGGAACGGCCACCCGGTCATACCTTCCTCCATAAATTAATATCGGCATTTTTAAATTTTTTAATTCCTTGCGATAATCAAAATTCCCAATATCGCTGCCTACAATAAAATCTCCATCCCTGCCTACCATCTGGTAATACAATTTTGCATTGAATGGATTTGGATAGGGCTTCCGGCCCCGTGATAAAAAATTATCAGGATTATAGGCATACAAAAATCCATAAGGAACTTTGCTATATAATCTTTGATGTTGCGGATCACTGGATACCGCCCCTGCTTCGCGGATGATCATCAGCGAATCCCAAACTTCAGGATAATTGGTTTTTATTTCATGATTGCTGTTGTCATCATTTGCTTGCCACATGAGATAGCTGTGAAAAGTATTGGCTAATATTAAATGGTTCACGTGTTCAGGATATTTTAAAGCATAGCCCTGGGCAACTACGCCGCCATAAGAATGGCCAAGCACATTTAATTTTTCAAAATGAAGCGCTTTTCGTAAACCTTCGATATCTTCTATATCTCTTGCCAAAGAGTATTCCTTAACATCTTTGGCCGTATCGCTTTTGCCTCTGCCGAAGGCATCAAAATAAATAATCTTATTATCTTTTGCCAACGAGTCAAAAACACGATAACCGATGTGGGAACCTCCGGGGCCTCCCGGAATGATGATTAAAGGATCGCCATGCCCTACTATTACAACATACAATTTTGCTCCATTTACTTCTATATATTTTCCATCAGTATAGCTGCTCGGATAGTTTTGAGCATATAATATTGCGACAAAGAGAAAAGTAACAATAAGTAAAATTATCTTTTTCATTGAGAATATTTTTAGAAATGGAAGGTATCAAAAAACAGTTTATGGCCGTAACAAAATCTTTTCTCAAAACAAATATTGATACAATTCTTCCACTTTCCCCAAAGGCACCACTTCTATCTTGAATTTATTTTTCCCCAGGCCTTTTGTGTTGTACTTACTTACAATTATTTTTTCAAATCCCAATTTTTGCGCTTCAGCTATTCTCTGTTCTATACGATTGACAGCTCTTATTTCTCCGCTCAATCCCACTTCTCCTGCAAAGCAAATCTGCATTGGCAACGGAGCATCTTCATAAGAAGAAAGCAGCGCGCTTAAAACAGCCAGGTCTATCGAAGGGTCTTCCACCTTTAGCCCGCCGGCAATATTGATAAAAACATCTTTTATCCCAAAATGGAAACCGCCCCGTTTTTCCAATACTGCCAACAACAATTGTAATCTTCTCAAATCAAACCCGGTATTGGTTCTTTGCGGAGTACCGTAAACACTTTGGGTGACCAAAGCCTGCACTTCAATTAGTAACGGACGAATGCCTTCCATCGTAGCCGCAATGGCAACGCCACTTAGTTGTTCTTCTTTTTGTGTGATTAATATTTCCGACGGATTGGTAACTTCTTTCATTCCTTCACCGGTCATTTCGTAGATTCCTAATTCTGATGTGGAGCCAAAACGATTTTTCAACGTACGTAAAATGCGATAAGCATAATGACGATCGCCTTCAAATTGTAAAACGGTATCTACCATGTGTTCGAGAATTTTCGGACCCGCTATATTTCCGTCTTTTGTTATGTGGCCAATTAAGAAAACAGGTATGTTGGTTTCCTTGGCAAAGCGTTGAAATTCTGATGCGCTTTCTCTTATTTGAGAAACACTCCCCGGGGCAGATTCTATATAAGGCGATTGAAGTGTTTGTACGGAATCCACTATCACCAATTGTGGTTTCAGCTTTTTTATTTCTTTAAAAATAGATTGCGTGTTGGTTTCTGTAAGAAGGAAAAAGTTTTCATTACTAATTTGCAGCCTGTCGGCGCGCATCTTAATTTGTTGCTCACTTTCCTCACCGCTTATATATAAGGTAACAATATTTTTCAATTGCAACGAGGCCTGCAAAAAAAGTGTTGACTTTCCTATGCCGGGTTCTCCGGCTATTAACACAATACTTCCCAAAACAATTCCTCCGCCAAGAACGCGATTGAGCTCTGCGTCTTCTGTAATGATTCTTTGCTCTTCTCCGCTATCAACATCTTGTAATGAAATTGTTTTAATGGCGCCCCTCATTCCGGAAAATTCTTTCCACTCGGTCGGTTGTGTTTCATTCCCTTTTACAATCACTTCTTCCACAAAAGTATTCCATTCATTACATGACGGACATTTGCCTACCCATTTGGCGCTTTCTTGTCCGCAATTACTGCAAAAAAAAGCAGTCTTCGTTTTACTCATTTAATTAATTTGAAAATGTGTTGATGCTAATATGCAAATGTAAGATTGTGATTGAAGAACTTCTTTGGAGAAAATTAAAAACGGTAATCCTGAATATTTGTATGTTTACTGAAAGCGATTTTCAATCACTTTCAGTTCCTCTGGAACGATACATATTGTACCAATGAATTTTAATTCATTGGAAATAAAAATGAAAAACACTAATTCTGAATATTTGTTGATTTACTGTAATCGTTTTTTGAATCCTCCGGTGCCTGTTCCGATTTTTTCGAAGAGGCAGGGAGGCCAAAGTAAAAGAGCCGGTATTACTACCAGCTCCTTGTACTTACTAACCCATTAAATTCTATTGCTAAATTACAAATTGAATGCAGATAAACAAATTAAATTTCTTCGATGTTAATAAATTTTCTCCTGCTTCACATATCATAATCTTTTAAGGTATTAATTTATTATATATTGACTATCAACAAATTAACGAGGTAAAAAACTCTTTTTGAAGCTCAAAAAAAATATTTTGTTTATTTTATAAACTACTTTATTTTTGTGCTAAATTTATAAAAATGTACAAAATTCTCCTATTTCCGCTTCTTTTAATAAGCGCCTACGGAATGGGGCAAATAAAAATAAGCGGCAGAGTAACGATCAATAAAAATAAACCACTCGCAGGCGTAAGCATTAGTATAAAAGATTCCTATGATGGGGCTACCACAGATTCGTTAGGAAATTATTCATTTACTGCGAGCGAAAAAGGAGCACAAATTTTAACAGCTACCTCATCCGGTTACAAGCCTTATGAAGAAAAAATAAACATTGATGGCGCGCCTGTTATTTTAAATATAGAATTGAAAGAAGCAATTACCGAATTAAAAGCAGTTGTTATAAGCGCCGGCACTTTCGAAGCAAGCGATGCTAAGAGAGCTACGGCATTAAATCCAATTGATATAGTAACCACTGCAAGCGCCAACGCAGATATTACATCCGCGCTTAAAACCTTGCCGGGCACTCAGCAGGTTGGCGAAAGTGAGGGCTTGTTTGTAAGAGGTGGCACAGCAGACGAAACTAAATATTATATTGATGGTTCGTTGGTTAATAACTTTTATTACAGCAGCGAACCAGGCCAGGCAACCCGCGGCAGGTTCAATCCTTTTTTATTTAAAGGCACTATTTTCAGTTCCGGAGGTTATTCTGCTTTATACGGACAGGCGCTTTCTTCAGTGTTATTATTAGAATCAATAGATCTTCCCGAAAAGACTTCAGCCGATTTCGGTATTTCATATCTTGGCGCCAACGCAGGTATCCAAAAACTTTCGAAGAATAAAAAATCATCCTGGGGAGTAACTTATGGTTATACCAATCTTGCCTTAGCTTATAATTTGGTCAAACAAAAATTCGATTATTTTAAGGTGCCGGAAGTACACGAGGCTGACGCTAATTTTAGAATCAAAACCTCTCCTTCAGGTATGATAAAATATTATGGCTATTTCAGCAGCACCAATGTTGGCTTCAGAAACCAGGACGTTGACTCTCTGAATATGAAAGATGCTTTCGGTTTGAAGAACTTTAATATGTATCATAATCTATCATGGAAAGACTATTTAGGCAATGGATGGAAGATAAATGCAGGAGCATCCTATAGTACTAATAAAGATAATATCACGATGGAGTTGCAAGATGCTGAAGATCGTAAACAGGAAATAAATAATGATCCTTTATATGCTTATAAGAATTTCAATCTTATTAACAAAGGACAATATATAAATGCAAAAGTGGTTTTTGAGAAAAAATTAAAAAGCCTGAGTGCCATTCGCTTTGGAGGCGAGAACAATAATAGTAATGAAAAGGCCACTTACAACCAATACAATGGATCCACTTATCCGCAACAAATAAAAGAAAATGTTGCAGCCGCATTTGGCGAAGCCGATATTTATGTTACCAATAATATAGCCGCAAGAATAGGTGTAAGAGCCGAGCATTCTCAATTGCTTCAAAAGTCCGATATTGCTCCCCGCCTTTCTTTTGCTTATAAATTCAATGACAAAAGCCAGGTTTCTTTTGCTTATGGAATTTTTTACCAGGATCCAAACAATAAATACTTGCCTTCGGTGAACGCTTTGCATTTCCAAAAAGCCACACATTACATTTTGCAGTATGAAAAGATGACCAATAACCGGACTTTTCGTACGGAAATATATTATAAAAAATATGATGACCTTATAAAAACAACAGGGGCCAATAATGAAACTTTTAAAGCGATTAATAATAATGGTTTTGGCGATGCAAAGGGAATTGAACTTTTCTGGCGCGATAAAAAAACAATAAAGAATGTGGACTATTGGATATCTTACTCTTACATAGATACCAAACGCGATTTTCTAAATTATCCTTTTGCCATGGAACCATCTTTTGTAGCCAAACATACCGCTTCATTGGTCGTTAAAAAATTTGTGGCGCCCATAAAAACACAGCTAAATGCGTCTTATACTTTTGCAACCGGCAGGCCTTATTACAATCTCGTATATGATTATACACAAAACAAATATAATTTAATAGGCCAGGGACGAACAAAGGATTACAATAATTTAAGTTTTAGCGTTAATTATTTGCCTACTATTGGAAAAGCAAATGCAAAATCGTTCTCCGTTATTGTATTTTCCATTACCAATATTTTAGGATTTAATAATATCTATAGTTATAACTTTTCAGTAAACGGGCAAAATAAAGTGGCGGTAACGCCTCCTTCTAAAAGTTTTTTTTACCTGGGTTATTTTGTAAGTTTCGGGATAGACAGAACGCAGGATAATATTAATAATCACTTATAAAGCGGAAAGCGGAACAAGAATATAAAAACATAAAAACAAACAATAATTTCTATTAAACCAAAAAATGAAAAAAATGAAAAAATCAATTCTAATGGTAGCTCTTATAATGTCTGCCTGTTTCACTTTTGCGCAAAGTGATAAATACGAAAGCGCGATGAAAGCCAACATTGCTCAACTGGATTCATTGATGGCTAAAAATAATTACCAGGAACTGGCGAATAATTTCACCAGAATAGGCGATGCGGAAAAAACACAGTGGCTTCCTTACTATTACGCGGCATTCTGTTACGCAACAGAAGCGATGAGCGAAAAGGACAATTCAAAAAAAGACGCTATAGCTGATAAAGCCAGCGCTCAAATTACAAAAGCAGAAACCATTTTGGGAAAAGAAAATTCTGAAACGGATGTTATAAAAGCAATGATCGCTACAGCACACATGACTGTAGATCCTCAAAACCGGTATATGACTTATGGCGCCGCTATCAATGAAAATATTAAAAAATCCGAAACCCTGGATCCTACTAATCCCCGCCCGGTTTTACTTGAAGCAGAAAATAAATTTTTTACTCCCGAAGCTTATGGAGGAGGAAAGAGCGCCGCAAAAAGTTTATTCGATAAAGCCCAACAATTATTTGATACTTTTAAACCAGAGTCTGACATTTCACCAAACTGGGGAAAACCAACCCTTAATTATTTCTTATCCCAATACAAATAATTTATTATGGAGAATAGGGAATTGAGAATGACAGAAAAAGAAAGCCTGGAATTGATCACATCAATGATCAATAAAGCAAAAAATAAAGTGAGCGAAACCGGAACATTATATTTATTCTGGGGATGGCTTATTCTGATCTGTTGCATTGTAGAGTTTAGCGCCATACATTTTTTTAATTATGCCAATGGATATTACATCTGGTTTTCTACCTGGTTATTTTTGATCTATCAGTTTTTTTTCTTAAATAAAAAGAAAAAAGAAAGAAAAGTAAAAACCTACACTGACGAAATAAATATTTTTGTATGGATTGTATTTTTTATTTGCCTGTCGCTAGTTATTTTTATAGGCATACGGTTTCAGAAACCGGAGATGATATATCCTTTGATATTAGTAATGTATGGAATGCCTACTTTTTTATCGGGCATCATCTTAAAATTCAAATCATTGGTAATTGGTGGCGTATGCTGTTGGATTCTTTCAATATTTTCAGTATTTATTACTGGCGGTTATCAATCATTATTTCTTGCAGCAGCGGTAATTGCCGCCTGGATTATTCCGGGCTATTTATTAAGGAAAAATTTTACGAAAGAAAAAGCTAATGGAGTTTAAAGAACTGGATCCTATATTACACTCACAACTGCGGCTGGCCGTAATGTCGCTTTTAATAAGCGTAAAGGAAGCGGAATTTACTTTTTTAAAAGAAAAAACAAATGCTACATCCGGAAACCTGAGTGTGCAAATAAGTAAATTAAAGGAAGCGGGTTATATTGAAATTATAAAACAGTTCAATAATAATTATCCCCAAACGATTTGTAAAATTACTCCGGAAGGGATTACTGCATTTGAAAATTATGTGAAGGCTTTACAGAGTTATATGACGCTTTAGAAACCTCACTCCGCACATGCTATAAAAGTTCCAAAAAATAAAAAACCAGGTTATTCCTTTGTTTACTGATATCAGCGATAACACTCCTTTCTTGCTACTTGTTTCTTGCTTCTTACTACCTGCTATCTGCTTCTTTATTCCCCAACATGCTTAATGGCTAATTGAAATTTCGTGTTCAGGCTAACTTCAAAATTGTTCTCTGAGATTATCTCCTTTGCACCATCATCTTCCAAAATTATCTGTGCCAGGTGCATTGCCAACGTAGAACCGCTTATTACGTTTCCTACCTTACCATCTGTAAATTCAATTTTAAATTTATATCCTGCCTTGCGTCCGGTTCCGGCTCTTTCAAAATCTATCCGGTTAAGATCAAGGATTTGATCTTCAGAGATTGATTTCTTCATTAAGATTTTGATGATCGGCAAATACTTTTTCCAGATGTGATTGTACATTAAATAGAATAATTTTTAATTTTTTGTCAGTTAACTCATCAACACCCGGGCAGACGCCCTAAAAATTTGAAATAAATTACCGAGATAAGTATAAAATTAATGTAAATTTAAATGAAATTAAAAAAGAAATTTTTTTTACCACTAAAAAAAGTTTCATAAATCTGCTTTTATCTTAGAACGGCGGGCAGATAAAGGGCTTAAAAAAAAATCCTCCACTTAGAAGCGGAGGATGTTCCTGATTGAAAACTACACACACTATTTTATTGAAACCCCGGTTTATAATTTAAAAAAAAATCCTGCCTGAAAATCTCTGTTTCTTTGAGACAATAAATTTCTATTTTTTTTCGAAAACCTTTTCACCCGATTAGTAAATGGTACCATAGATTTATTAATTGGCGTCAAATGAATAGTTGGTAACCTTCTTTTGTTTGTAGAAAATACAATCTATTTATACTGCATTTATAAATTAATGACATATCTGCATTAACAATTCCTTAAATTTGTTGCCGTCAACAATGTAAAACAGGAATGAGATTGATTGATTTTAGACTTCCGGGATCATTATCAAGGGCATTAAATATTCCCGAAAGCTCTCCAAAAAGACAACAGTTGAAGGTTTTGCAAAAACTCTTAAAGAGAGCTCGATTTACAGAATTCGGGCAAAAGTATCTATTTGACCAAATTCTTTTAAGCAGGCATCCCGGCAAAAATTTTCAACTGGTAGTCCCCACTTTCACTTACGAAAAAATTTTTAAGGAGTGGTGGTTCCGGGCGTTGGACGGCAAGTGCGACATTTGCTGGCCTGGAACTATTAAATTTTTTGCACTAAGCAGCGGTACGAGTGAATCTTCAAGTAAATATATCCCCATTACCAAAGAACTAATCAGGTCAAATACCCTCACAAGTTTCAGGCAGTTAATAAGTTTATCAACCTATAATGATGTTCCTAAAAAATATGTAGGCAAAGGCTGGCTAATGCTCGGTGGAAGTACGCATTTACAAAAAAGCGCTACTTACTACGCCGGCGACTTGAGTGGTATCCAGGCCAAGAACATTCCTTTCTGGTTTCAAGGAATGTATAAGCCGGGAAAAAAGATTGCAAGAGAACTTGATTGGTCTAAGAAATTAGATGAAATAGTAGAAAAAGCGCCGGAATGGGATATTGCATTTTTAGTAGGCGTGCCTGCGTGGGTACAGTTATGTATGGAAAGGGTTATAGAAAAATATAATCTTAAAAACATTCATGAAATCTGGCCAAACCTTGCTTTTTATGTGCATGGCGGCGTAGCGCTGGAACCCTATAAGAAAAGGCTAAATAACCTGTTAGGGAAACCTATTACCTATATTGAAACCTACCTTGCCAGCGAAGGTTTTCTTGCTTATCAAAACAGGCAAAATGCAAAAGGGATGCGTTTGGTGACCAATAATAACATTTTCTTTGAATTTATCCCTTTCGACCAATATAATTTTGATCTTGATGGCAATATGATTGCCAATCCTGAAACTTTAATGATACATGAAGTAGAAAAAAATAAAAATTATGCTGTATTGATCAGCACTAATGCAGGTACGTGGCGATACCTTATTGGCGATACAATACAGTTTGTAGATTTAGAAAGATGTGAAATTATTATCACCGGCAGAACGAAGCATTTCTTAAGTATGGTGGGCGAGCATTTAAGTGTTGACAACATGAACAAAGCCATTAACCTGGTAAGCGAAGAGCTTAATATTCTCATTGGAGAATTTACCGTGGCAGGTGTTCATTATGGAGATTTCTTTGCCCATCATTGGTATATTGGTACCAACGATCCGGTAGATCCGAAAGAGCTAAAGTCCCTGATTGATGAAAAACTAAAAGAACTAAACGACGACTATGAGGTAGAAAGAAAACATGCGCTCAAAGAAGTTTTTGTAGAAGTACTTAACGAAGATACTTTTATGAATTTTATGAAAGCAAAAGGGAAAGTCGGCGGTCAGCATAAATTCCCAAGAGTATTAAAAGGGAGAATGCTGGAAGAATGGCAAAAATACCTGGAAGGAATAACCGTGTGATTTATTTATTTTTAACACTCGTACATTTACTATATTTAATAATTTTAAAGTCTTATCTTCTTCATTTAAAATTATCTAAACAACTTATTACCTTACTAAATGATAGATGTTATCGAAGCAATACTCAAGGGCGTGGCAATGGGGTTATTACTGGTAATATCTGTGGGCCCGGTAGTGTTTACTATTTTAAAACAAAGTATCAATAATGGCAAAGCCGGAGGGTTCAGTTTTGTGGCAGGTGTTTGGATCAGTGATTTCTTATTAATAGTGCTGAGCAATCTTTTTTCAGAATTGGTAACTATGATTCTCGATTTCAAAATGCAGATAGGCGTAGTTGGAAGTGTTTTTTTGATAGCTATGGGTATTTTTTATATTTTTTTTAAAAAGGTCCATATACATCCTGAAGAAATAACCATTCCATTGAAAAGCAGTGACCATGCGAGAATTGCTTTGCAGGGTTTTTTACTCAATACGCTTAATCCTGCGGTAATTGCCTTCTGGCTTACTACGGCCACAGCCATTGCAGTATCTCACACTATTCGGGACCGTATCATTATTTTTTCTACAGCTCTTTTTTTTAATATTTCAGCAGATGTGATTAAGGTCAGACTCGCAGGAAAACTACGGAAAAAATTAACTATCAAAAATATCCGGCTGGTCAATAAAATTTCAGGATTAATTTTATTGGTTTTTGGTACTGTCCTTCTTTTTGGAGTTTTAATATTTTTAAGAAAAATGTAAACCCTATGCGAGTCTCTTTTATTTTGCTTATTGCATTTTCTTTTTCCTTAACGCTTCAATGCAAAGCCCAATCCGATTTCCTTATCTTAAAAAAGAATGGCAAAACGGTTAAATCTTTTTATCCCGGCACCGAAATGAACTTTTATACAAGTAACCGCTATCACGTGGGTTCTGTTCAATCTATAGAAAGGGATTCCATTTATTTGATCTATTATGACGTGAGAACGGTAATGTCAACTTTAGGAGTTTACATGCTCGACACGGTAGCCACGTATCCTTTTTCAGTTGCCTATCGTGATATAACTTCTTTTCAAAAGGAAAGAAAGAATTTCGATTGGAGCAGTTCCGGGGCTGCGTTATTGGGTGGTGGCGTTTTGTTGTCGGCTGCAGGTTTAATATCCTGGATTTTCACAAAACCAAATACAGAGTACCATGCCAGCCCACAATTAGTAATTGGCGCAGCAGCTATTGCCGTCGCCGGTTATTTCCTTATGAAAAGCGGTAATAAGAATATGAAACTCGGCAAAAAATATACACTTCTGTACATCAAAATAAAATAGTAAAAAGCTTTTCTGTTGGGCAATCAATCATATTTTAGAAGACAAGGATTTTTTAGAAGAGTGGCGCGCGCATTTTTGAAAATAATCCTTTATGGATTTCTCTTTTCCCTATTCTATATTTTTTTATGTAAATGGGTAAACCCACCGATTACCATTACTCAAATCGGGAGTATTTTATCCGGGAATGGCCTGCATAGAGACTATATTAATTATGATGAAATGGGCGACAATATTAAGCTTGCCGTAATGAGCGGAGAAGACCAATTGTTTCCCGACCATAATGGATTCGATTTTAAAAGTATTCAAAAGGCAATGAAGCACAATCAAAAAAATAAATCATTGCGCGGCGCCAGCACCATCAGCCAGCAGGTAGCTAAGAATGTTTTCCTTTGGCAACACGGAGGTTTTTTCAGAAAAGGGCTGGAAGTATATTTCACATTTATGATTGAGCACATCTGGGGCAAAAAAAGGATTTTACAGATGTACCTCAATGTGGCGGAGATGGGTAAAGGAATATTTGGTACAGAGTCAGCGGCTCAACATTATTTTAAAAAGCCTTCAAAAAAATTATCAAGAAAAGAAGCCGCAATGATCGCTTCATGTCTTCCTAATCCTATATTATTTACCATACAGCCAATGTCTGCACGGGTAGCGTATCGTTATCCATGGATAATGGGCCAAATGAATAACCTTCAGGCAGACCCGGATATCCAGGAATTATTGAAATAGAAGTGAATCATAAATCGAATTACAGCAAACAAAGAAATAAAAGAGATTTTGATTTTTAAATTATCATCTTAAATTATTAATGACTACATCCTGCGTTCCGGATATTCTTTTCATTAATATAGAAACGTTTTCTGCTATCTTGCTTTTGTTTTCCAGGATACTTTCTACTTTATTATCCGGCGCATTTTTCTCACGCTCATTTTTGTTCATATTAATAACAAGGTCTTTTAAATCTGCATCTGCATTCTTAGAGGCTTGAACCATTATTAAAACACCGATAGCTTCTATATCCTGCGGAGTGGCGTTTTTTAGCAATTGATTTTTGATTAACGCTTTTGAAAGACTGTCCGCATTTATAGTTCTTCCCTTTAATACACCAGCGTTTTTTTCCACAATATTTTTTATCTGCGGTTTTATGTTCGCCATTGCTTTTGAATAAAAAGTATTTGCTTCCGGTGGCATTACTGTGTTGACCTGGGCTATGGAACAAAAGGAAAACAAGCAAAATAGAAAAGGTAATAAATTTTTCATAAAAAGAATTTAAGGTAAAATTTATTTTTATAGGGGTTAGCTCCTAATTAAAACGTTTTAAATTATAAATTATTGAAAGGTTTCAAATCTATTTATTAACAATTTTATGATTGAACTATGAAAGATATTTGTTTCTTGTCGGAGGATCAGTCATTTACGAATCAGAAATTATTAAGTAATTCCAATTTGGCTGCATTATTGTAATCTAATTTTCAAACTTCTAAAATATTTTCAATGAATCCCAATCCAAAATTAAAAGGACAAAGCGCTTTGGTAACCGGTGCCAATAGCGGTATCGGCCTTGCAGTAGCAGTTGCATTGGCCAATGACGGCGCCAATGTAGTAGTGAATTATGTAAGCCATCCTGAAGATGCGAATGCAGTTGTAAAACAGATAGAAGATAACGGTGGTAACGCTATTGCCATACAGGCAGATGTGAGTAAAGAAGATGAAGTGCAATCTATGTTTCAGCAGATGATAGCAAAATATGGCACTATAGATATTTTGGTAAATAATGCCGGATTGCAAAAAGATTCACCGTTGGAAAGTATGAGTTTAGCCGATTGGCAATTGGTAATAAATGTAAATCTTACCGGACAATTTTTATGCGCCCGTGAAGCTGTTAAAGAATTTTTGAGACGTGGAATAGTTGCTGAAAGAAGTTGTGCTTTGGGGAAAATTATTTGTATGAGCAGTGTTCACCAGGTAATTCCCTGGGGCGGCCATGTAAATTATGCCTCCAGCAAAGGAGGGATTGAAATGATGATGAAAAGCATGGCACAGGAATTGGCTCCCAAAAAAATTCGCGTAAATAGCATTGGCCCCGGCGCTATTCAAACGCCGATTAATAAAGCCGCATGGAGTACTCCTGAAGCGCTAAGTAGTTTATTAACTTTAATACCTTATGGAAGAATCGGTCAGCCGGAAGATATTGGTAAAGTAGCTGTGTGGCTTGCAAGCGATGAATCGGATTATCTTACAGGCACTACTATCTTTGCGGATGGAGGAATGTTATTATATCCTGGATTTTCTACGAATGGTTAGGGAATAAAAAATAAGTAATAAGAAATAAAGAATAAGAAAGTAATAAAATGATAAAAAGCGATAATGCAGAATTAAAAAGATTAGAAGAAAATTCAACCAAAGAAGTTCCGCTTGTAAAATGGGGGCCTTACCTGAGTGAACGGCAATGGGGAACAGTCCGCGAAGATTATAGTGAAAATGGCGATGCATGGAATTACTTTCCACACGACCACGCACGCAGCAGGGTTTATCGCTGGGGAGAAGATGGGTTGGGCGGAATCTCAGACATTAATCAGCAATTATGTTTTGCGGTAGCGTTATGGAATGGGAAAGACCCGATTTTGAAAGAAAGACTTTTTGGATTAGGAAATCATGAAGGAAATCATGGAGAAGATGTGAAGGAATTATATTATTATTTAGATAATCTTCCTACGCATTATTACATGAAATATTTATACAAATATCCACAGAATGCTTTCCCCTACCTTGATCTTCTCAACACCAATAAAGCAAGAAATAAACAGGAAACTGAATATGAAATTTTAGATACCGGAATTTTTAATGATGATAAATATTTTGATGTGTATGTAGAATACGCAAAAAATAATGATGAAGATATTTTCATAAAAATAGAAGTGGTAAACCGGGGAAATGAAAAAGCGCCGATAACGGTTTTGCCTACCTTATGGTTTTACAATAATTGGCAATACGCCGGTGAACAAAACAAACCGAACATTAGTTTTTTAAATGACCAGTCTGTAAAAACAAACAATCAATCGCTGGGCGAATATTATCTCTATTTTCAACAAACCAGCGATGTGCTTTTTACAGAAAATGAAACCAATTTTGAAAGGCTTTTTCAAAAGCCCAATTCCAGTGAATTTGTAAAAGACAGCTTTCACGATGCGGTCATCAACGGGAAAAATTATCAGAATTTAAAAGACAAAAAAGAAGGTACGAAATGCGCTCCTGTTTACCATTTAGAAATAGAAGCCAAACAATCTCAAAGCATTTTTCTTCGTCTTACCAATAAAGAAACAGCCGATTTTTTTCCAAAAGGCTTTGAAGATGTTTTTAATAAAAGAAAAAAAGAAGCCGATGATTTTTATGAAGCTATATGTCCGGCAAACTGCACAGATGATCAAAGAAATATTCAACGCCAGGCTTTCGCAGGTTTGTTATGGAATAAGCAATTTTATCATTACGATGTAGAAAGATGGCTCAATACCAGTGATGGCATAACTCCTGTGAGTGAAACGCGCAAAAATGGAAGAAATTCGCGATGGAAATATTTAAAGAATCAGGATATTTTATCAATGCCTGATAATTGGGAATATCCCTGGTATGCTTCGTGGGACACCGCTTTTCATTGTATTACTCTTGCAATAATAGATCCGATGTTTGCAAAGCATCAATTGACTTTGCTCATGCGCGAGTGGTATATGGACCCGCAAGGGCAATTGCCTGCTTATGAATGGGATTTTAATGATGTAAATCCTCCTGTACATGCATTTGCAGCTTTGGAGATATATAAAACAGAACAACGGTTGTATGGAAAAAGCGATCTTGTTTTTCTCAAAAGTATTTTCCAAAAACTGATCATCAACTTTACCTGGTGGATTAATAGAAAAGATGCAGATGGCAACAGTATTTTTGAAGGCGGATTCCTCGGGCTTGATAACATCGGGCTTTTTAACCGGAGTATGGTGCTTCCCGGAAACATGCTGCTGGAGCAGGCTGACGGTACGAGCTGGATGGGAATGTATGCGCTCGACATGATGAATATTGCCCTTGAAATTGCCAGGAACGATATTTCATTTGAAGATACCGCCACCAAGTTTTACGAGCACTTTGTAATCATTGCCGAAGCATTAAATGAACTGGGGCTTTGGAATGATGAAGACAAGTTTTTTTATGATGTGCTTTCTGTGAATAAATCCGAAGCATTTCCTTTAAAAATACGGTCTGTAATAGGCCTTTCTCCGTTATTTGCCGTAACAGTTATTGAAAAAGAAATTTTTGAAAAGCTACCTGATTTTACAAAACGCATGCAATGGTTTCAAAAATACCGTGAAGCCAATAAACTGTTTTTGCCAAGCCATGTTAAAAGTAATTCGGAAAGTACATTGCTCTCTCTTGTTGACAAAGACAGATTGGAATTTTTGTGTGAGAAATTATTAAACGAATCAGAATTTTTATCCGATGGTGGCATAAGGGCATTATCAAAATATTATCAGAAAAATCCTTATACCTTGGATTATGGAGGCAGCAGTTATTCTATTCAATACGATCCCGGAGATTCCACTTCCGGCTTGTTTGGCGGCAACTCCAATTGGCGAGGTCCGGTATGGATGCCTGCCAATTATCTTCTGATAAATGCTTTTAAAACATTCGGGTATTTTTATGCAGATGATATAAAAGTCGAATGTCCTAAAGGCTCTGGTAAATATCTTACACTCACTGAAGTGAGCAAAGAAATCACCGGAAGATTATTGCACATTTTTGAAAAAAATGATGTGGGCGAAAGACTCATTTTCGGGCCTTACAACTGGTTTTATAAGAAACAAGAAAATTCAAATCTGCTTTTGTTTAATGAATATTTTCATGGCGATAGTTTACGCGGCTTGGGAGCAAGCCATCAAACAGGATGGACAGGATTGATTGCTAATTTAATTCTTGATTTAAACGAAGAGGCTTAAAAATTATTCATCTCTCAATCTCAGCAAAGCCACACATTCTATGTGATGTGTATGCGGAAACATATCTACAGGCTGTAATTTTTCTACAATGTATTTTTCGCCGAGCAATTGAAGGTCGCGGGCCTGCGTGGCTACATTACAGCTTACATACACCATTTTGGGAGATGCAATTTCTAATAATTTAACCACTAATTTATTATGAAGTCCGGCACGCGGTGGATCTACAATTACCACATCAGGCCTGCCGTGTATTTCAAAAAATTGATCATTGCATATTTCAATTACGTCGCCGGCATAAAAAGAAGTATGCTCAAGATTATTAAGCAGCGCATTTTCTTTCGCATCAGTTATCGCATCATCAATTACATCTACGCCAATTATTTTTTTTGCATTCTTACTCAAAAAAATTCCGATGCTTCCTGTGCCGCAATAAAGATCATATACAATTTCATTGCCTGATAGCCCCGCGAAATCTTTTGCAACATTGTATAAAACTTCTGCTTGTTTGGTATTGGTTTGGAAAAAAGATTTTGGAGAAATCTTAAAATTAAAATCATCGAGTTTTTCAATTACGTACCCTTTTCCATAAAAAGTTTGAGGTGTCAGCTCATTCAAACTATCATTCCATTTTGGGTTGATGGTATAAATCAAAGTGCTGACTTCAGGAACAATTTGTAATAAATAGTTGCAGATAGCTTCTCTCTTCTCTTTGTCTTCGTATCCAAAAACAAGATTGACCATGAGTTCGCCTGTGGTGCAGTTCCTGATAATAATATTTCTCAAAAAACCACTGTGTTCTTTGATATCGTAATAACTATAATTATTCTTTTCAGCAAATTTCCTCATGCCATTCCGGATGCGATTGTTCACATCATCCATTAACCAACATTCCTTTATCTCAATGATTTTGTCATACAACCTGGGAACGTGGTATCCAAGCGCACCGCCAGGCCATTGCTCTTCACCCAAATCTTTTAATTCATTTCCGGTCAGGTATTTTTTGTTGCTAAAGGTGAATTCCAGTTTGTTCCTGTAATGAATTGTTTTCTCAGAACCTAAAATTGGTAAAACAGTAATGTTTTTTAATCTCCCAATCCTTTGAAACACATCTTTTACTTCCTGCTCTTTGTATTCTAATTGTTTTTCGTAAGGAAGCATTTGCCATTTGCAACCGCCGCAAATTCCAAAGTGAATACAAAATGGAGTAACCCTGTCTTTACTAAATTCTTTTATTTTCACCACTTTCCCTTCGGCCCAGTCTTTTTTATTTTTTGTAATCGAAACATCCGCGACATCGCCGGGCACAGCGCCTTCTATAAAAATCACTTTGCCTTCTATTCGTGCAAGCGCTTTACCTTCGGCAGCATATCCTGTAACCGGCACATTTTCTAAAACTAATTTTTTTCTTTTCACGGAAGCAAAAGTAAAATAGAAATCTGTAGTATTCGTTGGTTTACTGAAAGGGATGATAATTGATAAATTGTTAAAGCCTCACCCCAACCCCTCTCCATTGGAGAGGGACGCGCTTTATTAGAAATTCATGAAAAGTGTGACAAAATAAATCCGATAATTATCGGATATGAATTCCCGTTTATTTCTTTGTTTACTGCAAAAGTAATTTGTGAAAATTCGTGAAATTCATGGCTAAAAGAACTTTTGCGAAGCAAAAGAAGAAAATACAGTTTTCACACGAAGCCACGAAGAGTACGAAGGGTACGAAGGGTACGAAGGGAAAACTTCGTTTTCTGTTTTATTCCGAAGGAATCTTTGTGCCCTTAGTGGCTTAGTGTGAAAAAAATGACCTTTCCACAGGCAGGTTTAAAATATTTCTTGCAAGAATTTAGAAATATGAATAACTGAAACAAGGTTCCCATAATTGCGCACTTTACACGTCCTAATAAAAATGTTAAGTATTTTGTAGCATCTTTGTTTCCAAATCAAATTCAATATTTTTGTTTTTTATCCCCAAAATCAATGAAATTATTTTTTATCAGCTTCCTGGTCTTATTTGCGTTCTCATCTTTAAATGCCCAGGGATTCAAGGTTACCCTTCACACACCTGATTATAAAAGCGGCCTCGCCTATCTTACTTATTATTATGGTAAGAGTATGAATGTGCAGGATTCTGCCATCGTAAATTCTAAAGGAACGGCAATTTTCCAGGGAAAGGAAAAATTAATTCCGGGAGTCTATTCTGTTGTGTTCCCGGGTAAAAATAAATTATATGATTTCATGGTTGACAAAGGACAGGATATTATCATAAATGCGGATACTTCGGACCTTATCAACAAAACTGAAGTAACAGGTTCCCCGGAAAATAATCTCTTTCAGCAATATCAGAAATACGTTGCTTCCAAAGGTGTGTTTTTGCAAAAAGAACTTGAGGCCTATAAGAGTTCAACTAATAAATCAGATAGTTCATTACACGAAAAGAAATATAAAGAGCTTAATGATGAATTAAATGATTATCGCGATAAGATAATAAAGGAACATCCTGAATCTATGCTCGCAGCATTGCTTACCGGAATGAAAGAACCGAAGGTGCAAAATCTGCATCCGGTAACACACCAGGATTCATTGGAGAATTACCAATATTATAAAAAACATTATTGGGATGGAATTACGTTTATGGATGATCGTATTATTCGCACTCCATTCTTTTTGCCCAGGCTGGAGCAATATTTCAGGAACGTGGTTTCGCCCGTTCCGGATTCCGTGATAAAAGAATCCGATTATTTATTGCTGCTTGCAAGGTCTGCTCCCGAAATGTATAAATTTTTATTGAACTGGCTTACTGATGAATACATCTATCCGAAATATATGGGGCAGGATGCAGTATTTGTGCATCTGTTTGAAAAATATCATTCTAAAGGCCTTTCCCCATGGCTTAACGAAAAACAAATGAGCACTATTTCCAACAGAGCTTATATGCTGATGTCAAATTTAATCGGCGAGCAGGCTGCTAATCTTGAAATGGTGGATTCTAATGGAATCAGCAGGCCATTATACAATATAAAAGCCGATTATACCGTTGTTTGCTTTTGGGATCCTACTTGTGGCCATTGCCGCGTACAGGTACCCAGGTTTGATTCAATTTATAATGCCAAATGGAAAAATGAGGGTGTAAAAATGTATGGAGTACTTACCGAAACGAATGATTTTAATCAGTGGAAGCAATTTATCAGGGAGCATCACATGGGCGGTTGGGTAAATGTATATGAAACTAATGCGCAGAAAAAAATAGTAGAAGATGCTAAGAAGCCGTCCTATAAGCAGTTATACGATGTAACGCAAACACCTACTTTGTATCTTTTAGATAAAGACAAAAAAATTATCGCTAAAAAATTAACGATGGAACAATTGAATGATTTACTTCAAATGAAAATAAAAAACCAATCTCGACAACCTGTAAATAGCTCAATGAAATAAGCCTTTCGCGTAAAATTTCTTTTTGAAAAACCTTATCCTTTAAATTTCTTTTTAATGAAAAAACTTGCTTTACTGGTTGCATTTACTATTTCGGTTTTTATTTCTTCTGCACAAACACTTTTTTCCTATGGTAAGCATGCTGTAAGCACTACTGAATTTTTAAACGCATACAACAAAAACAAAACTCCTGAGGCGGACAGCGTACAGGCAATGCGTGACTATCTTAACCTTTATATAAAATTCAAATTAAAAGTACAGGCTGCAAAAGATTTACATCTTGATACGTTTCCTTCACTGAAAGCTGACCTTCAAAATTTTCGGGGCCAGGTGCAGGGCAATTACCTGATAGATGAAACTGAAGTTAATAAATTATTGGATGAGGCCTTTACAAGAAGCCAAAAAGACATTCATGTCGTTTATTATTTCGTACCGGAAGTTTCTGACAGTGCAGCCTCTTACCACAAAATCAATGAAGTTTACCAACAATTAAAAAATAATAAACAAACCGATTCGGAAATCATTGAAGCTGTAAATTCAAATGAACCGAAAGTGGAAAAAGCTGACTTGGGATATATCACTGTTTTTACGCTACCATACGAATTTGAAAATATTATTTATGGTTTAAAACAAGGCCAGGAAAGCCTTCCATACAAAGCAAAAAAAGGCTGGTACATTTTTAAAAATATCGGCGAACGCCATGCTGTTGGAAAAATAACGTTGGCCCAGATTTTATTTGCTGTACCTGAGGGATTTATTGCCCCCAGGCAACAAACAAAAAAATTAGCAGATTCTGTTTATAACGTTTTGATCAATGGAGGCGATTTTGCTGCATTGGCAAAGCAATTTAGCGATGACCGAAGCACATTTATGGACGGCGGATTAATGCCTGAATTTGGTACCGCCAAATACGATTCTGTTTTTGAGGATCATGCTTTTGCGCTTACAAAAGACGGGGAAATTTCAAAGCCATTTGAAACCAAATTCGGCTATCATATCATCAAACGCATTTCCGCGTCACCGGTTTCCTCAACAAAGGATGACGCAACTTTTATGAATAATTTAAAACAGCAAGTTTTTAATGACAGCCGTATTAATATAGCCAAACAAAAATTTTACAAAGAAATATTACCCAAAATAGGTTTTAAAGAAATGCCCGTAAATAAAAATGATTTATGGCGCGTAAGTGATAGCTCTTTACTTGCACATAAGAATACAACTGTTGGAAAAGTGAACGAGAATACGATTCTATTTACTTATAATAATCACGCTAATGTAAAAGTGCGTGACTGGATTCTTTACCTGAATAATAATATTAAAATCGCCACGGGAAAAATGCATGATCAATCTCCGGCACTTTTTTCTAAATTTATTGAAGCTTCTGCTGTTAACAATTATGCGGCAAGGCTTGAGGATTTTAATCCTGCTTTTAAAAATCAAATTAAAGAATTTAAAGATGGCAATATGCTTTTTGAAGTGATGCAGCGAAAGGTTTGGAATAAGGCTTCAGAAGATAGCGCGGGACTGCATCGCTATTACAACCAGCATAAAGAAAAATATTTATGGAACGCGAGCGCTGAGTCGATTATATTTTCATGTTCTAATAAAGCTGCTGCCACTAATAGCATCAAGCAATTGAGAACCGGAAAGACATGGAAAGAAATAGTTAGCGAAAATTCAACCGAGGTTCAGGCAGATTCCGGAAGGTATGAACTTGGGCAAATCCCTGTTGTTGACAGAACCCATTTTACAGCAGGATTGATTACTTTACCTGTTATCAATAAAACTGACGGTACGGCTACCTTTGCCAAAATAATTAAATTATATCCCGGCCATCAGCAAAGGGATTTTGAAGATGCGCGTGGGTTAGTAATTAACGACTATCAAAATTACCTGGAGCAGGAATGGATTAGTCAGTTAGAAAAAAAATATCCTGTAAAAGTGAATGAAAAAGTTTTTAATGATTTATTAAAGGCGAAGTAGCGAACAGGATTTTGCAGTATTGATTATCGCCTTGAACAGGCAAAATCATCTTTTTAAAAAATAAGAAACTTAGAAATTTGTTTGTTTACTGCAAGAGGTTCTATACCTTAATGCTATCTCCTAATAATCCAATTGCATTCCAAGGTTATCTTTCAGTTGCTTCACCAACGGATATTCTTCTATAATTTTTAAATATTGTTGTTTTGTATTTAGATGCGCTTCTTTTGGCTCATTTTCATTTTCATTAATTTCTAATCTTAATTTATAAATCAATGAGCGGTTATTAAAGTGCGACTGAAGATGCGTGATTAGTTCTCCCCTCTCTGCTTCTATAAATCTTTGTTGCAGATTGTTATCAGTAATTATTTCAATACAGTTTTCATCAATAATATGGAGCTTCGCCGATTTAAAATTTGAAACAATTGGCTTTTTATTGCTATTCATTAGTTTTTCAATATACAATCCCCAGGCTATATACAACTCTTCTTCATTCAGCGCTACGATATTATTATTTCTATTTTCACTGGCTACTTTTTCCCTTATTTTTTCTAATGAGTTTAATTTGGCGAATGTAGTTTTAGGCGGCGTTTGAGACACCAGCGTATGATCAGCAGCCGCCCGTGGCATTTCCGGTTTAATTACTTTTTCATTTTGAATGACCAATTTCGCGCGGTCGTTTTTCAATGAGTCATTCGCTTTGGAAAAGGTATTTTGCGAATGATTTTCCGACGGTAATTTCTTAGCAACCTGGGAAAGAATTTTAAACGAAACAGGTTTTACGCCTTCAACCTGCTTTTTTTTTTGCAACGAACCATTGTCTTCTTCCAGGTCCAGCGCCTGGCCCAGGTAGCAAAGCTTTATAAAAGTAAGTTCCACATGGAGCCGCTTGTTTTTTGCAAGCCGGTAATTAATTTCAGATTCATTTAAAATATTAAGCGCGCTCAACAACCATGAATCGTTTACCTGCAAGGCCGTTTCTAAATATCGCGATTTAAAGCCTTCAGACACTTCAAGTAATTGGACTACTTTAGGATCTTTACTTACTAAAATATTCCTCAAAAATTCGGAAAATCCATTTAATACAAGATCACCTTCAAACCCTTTTCGGTTGATTTCATCATATAATAAAATTGCTTCACCGGCTTCCTGGTGTTGCATCGCTTCTGCTATCCGGAAATAATAATCTTCATCAAGGATGTTCAAATGTTCCAGCGTATTTTCATACGTAAGCTCGCCATTAGTAAAGCTTACAATTTTATCCAGGATGCTCAGAGAATCCCTGAGGCAGCCTTCACTTTTTTGCGCGATGATATGCAGCGCGGTTTTATCGGCTTTTATTTTTTCCTTCTCACAAATTTCCTGTAAATGTTCTACTGTGTCTTTATTGGTAATTCTTTTGAAATCAAAAATCTGGCAGCGTGATAAAATCGTCGGAAGTATTTTATGCTTTTCTGTGGTGGCAAGGATAAAGATGGCGAACGGTGGCGGTTCTTCAAGTGTTTTCAGAAATGCATTGAAAGCCGAAGTGCTCAACATGTGTACTTCATCCACAATATACACTTTGTATTTTCCGGCTTGCGGCGCAAAACGTACCTGGTCAACCAGGGCACGGATGTCATCCACTGAATTGTTGCTGGCAGCATCCAACTCATGAATATTTAAAGAAGTACCGTTATCAAAAGAAACACATGAATTGCAAACATTACAGGCTTCTCCATCAGGAGTCCGGTTTTCACAATTAATGGTTTTTGCCAATATCCTGGCGCAGGTAGTCTTACCAACACCACGCGGGCCGCAAAAGAGAAAAGCGTGTGCCAGTTGATTGTTTTTGATAGCATTTTTTAATGTAGTAGTTATATGAGACTGGCCTACTACAGTACTAAAGTTCTGTGGCCGGTATTTGCGCGCTGAAACGATAAATTTATCCATAATGAAAGAAGACAAATTTAAGAAAATTTATCGGGAAGCTATTGTTTGGCCAGGAGGAAAACGAAACAAATCTTAATTCAAAATCGGGTGTCTTTTAAATTCTTTTGTCCGGTCAAAAAGATAACGGTAGGTAGCCAGCATCCGGCTTTGGTGTCCGCCAATATTTTTGGACATATTTATCATTTTGGGATTAAAATCTCCCTGCCATTGCAGTTCGAGTTCTTTATAGTTTGTTTTGTTTTGAATTTCTCTTCCTCCTTCATTGATCATATAATAATCAATTCCCTGGCCCTGGAATTCAGGAACTACGCCAAATACAATTCCGGTAAACTTATCATTAACACCTTTCTTCTTCAACCACAAAAATTTTAATTTTTCCAATAATCCAAACTTTCCGTGGAAATTTTTAAAAATCTGGTTTAGTTCGGGCAGGTTCAGCCAAAACGCGATAGGATCATCATTATGATAAACAAACCAGATCAGCCGCTCATCAATTGCCGCCTTCATACTCTTGAACATTTTAAGAGCCACTTCTTTGTTCATCTGTTTATTGCCTTCATGGCTTGCCCAGGCTTTGTTGTAAACAATACAAAAATCATTTGCAAATTTTTCCAGGTTATTTTTCTTTATATGTTTCACTGAAAATTCGGCAAGCGAATTGTATTTTTTGCTCTGCTCTGCAAATTTTTCACTGAGATGGGTATCAACAGCAAGGTACCAGCATACCTGGTTGAAAAAAACTTTGAAACCATAATTTTCAAAAAAGTCTTTATAATAGGGAGGATTGTAATTCATGAGGTAAATCGGAGGCTTAAATCCTTTTACCACAAGCCCCCACCACCTGTCGCGCTCGCCGAAATTGATGGGGCCATCCATTGCTTCCATACCTCGTTCCATCAGCCAATGTTTGGCTACATCAAACAGCATATCCGCGGCTTCCTGGTTGTTGACACATTCAAAAAAACCGATGCCTCCGGTTTTTTGTTCATCTCCTTTATTCCTGTATTTTTTATGAACAAAAGCGGCGATACGCCCTATCAGATTTCCATCTTCATCTTTTAATAGCCATCGAAAACATTCACCAAACCGGAAAGCTTTATTCTTCTTCGGATCAAAGACATCATCAATGTCCTTATCCAAAGGCTGAATAAAATTGGGATCGTCTTTATATATTATCAAAGGAACTTTTAAAAATTCTTTTGCCGAGGCTTTATCTGAAACAGGAAATAGTTGCATTAAAGAATAAAATTAAAAATGATGAACATCACGTCTAAAAAACGTAAAGTCAAAAATCCGATTTTTTCTGTAGCTTTCTGTAAATTAAATAAACGATTTAAAAAAATATAAAAGACATTAGAACCATTAAATAATTTCGGAACTGATATGAAAGATGAAATAATATTATATGCTCCAAACGAGCTTGCCGAACATATTGAAGTAAGAATTGACGAGGAAACCGTGTGGCTATCCCTTAATCAAATAGCACAACTTTTTGACAGAGATAAATCTGTTATTTCAAGACACTTGCGAAACATCTATAAAGAAGGAGAACTTACCATAGAAGCAACTGTTGCAAAAAATGCAACAGTTCAAATAGAGGCCGGACGAAAGATAAAAAGATAAATTGAATTCCCTGGAGCAAATCAGGAATCTTCTTTATTTGTTTATTTACTGAAAAAAATATTCTTTGTTCTATTAAAACTTTTTATTGATATTTCTCCATCAAATCATAAAGAATTTTTTTATCAGATTCATTAAGCGTGTCGCTGTTATTCTCCATTTCAAAATGGCGCTTAAAAGCTTTAATAGTTGCTGAAGGATCTTTGATAGAATAACCAATAATACGAAGCGCCTGCAACGCATTAAAATCCGGCGGAACAATAGTCATTGTTGTATCATTATACCATAATCCATAGCCGTTTTGAGAAAGCAGTTGCCATGGAAAATTTACATTCGGATCATTTTTTCTTGTGGGCGCTATATCTGCATGGCCAATAAAGTTAGCCGTAGGAATATGGTATTTCGATTTTAGTGTATCCAACAACGTTAGTAAACTATTGATTTGCGCAGCGGGAAAAGGTTCAAAGCCGTTATTATCCAGTTCAATTCCTATTGACGATGAATTAATGTCTTTATCATTTCCCCATGAGGAATTGCCCGCATGCCACGCACGCAAGTAATCATTCAGGATATGATGAACGGTACCGTCTTTACAAATTACATAATGAGCGCTTACCTGCGTGCGGGGAAGCGTAAACGTCCGCAAAGTTTGGTCGCAGCTATTTTGGGCTGTATGATGAATAATTACAAAGTCCGGTTTTCTTAAACCAAAATTAGTAGTACCTACCCAGGTAGAACGGTTTCCTTCCAAAGGATACTTTCTTATTTCCTTCGCAAATGCCTTTACCTGTTTTTTATAAACTTTATTGGTGGTTGCATATTTATTGGAAGTGCAGGAGGCTATTATTAAAAGAAAAATTGAAAGAGAATAATTTCTATAACGCATATTTTTTGGGTAAAGATAATTAAGCAGCCTTAGGGAAACAAAGCGGACGGAAATTATTCTTTTGAGGAATTGAATGGCTTAACGAAAGAGCCATTGGCTCAGCGCTAAAATGATTTTTTTTAAAATAGAAATATCTATTTGATTCGTTTACTACGTCAATAAAAAAGCCCTCAAACTCGTGTCTTCTCGAGTTTTTCTCTGACACTGGTTTAGGAATGATAAAATATAAATGTCCCTTTTTTATTTGTTTACTGCCAAAATAAAAAAAGCCTGCAGAAAATCCGCAGGCTATATTAAAACTCAAACACGAACCAATATTAGAACCAACTTCCCGTCCATTTTTCACCAACTTTATTTCCCAACTTTCTTTTTCTTCTTGCTACCTGCGCGCGATGTATCAACATCGTAGCAAACATCAACGGAATAAATAAAATAGTAAGCGGCGGTATTCCCATTATAGAAATCCATCTTCCCCCAAACTGCCTGCGCATCGGGCGTTTCAGCCTTTCTGCGATAAGGTACATACTTGGCACCATTATCAATGTCATGAAGAAAGCAAATGCCAGTCCGAAGATAATAGTCCATGCAAGTGGTTTCCAGAAAACAGCACTATCGCCACCGAAGAAAATATGAGGATTCAGTTCGGAGAACATGGTAACAAAATTGATATTGAAACCAATAGCCAGTGGTATCAATGCAAATATTGCAGCGAGCGCAGTAAGCAATACAGGAATGATCCTGATCTTACCCGCCTGGATTACTGCTTCTCTCGTTTTCATTCCGCGGGCCCTTAATTCATCTGCAAAATCTATCACCAATATGGCATTTTTTACTACAATGCCCGCCAGGCCTACAATTCCAATACCGGTCATTACAACAGATATGTTCATTCCGGTAATGGAGAACCCGAGTATGACACCGATGACACTGAACAATATTTCAGTGAGTATGATAATAGATTTGCTCACCGAATTAAATTGCAACACCAAAATAAACAAGATCAACATTAAAGCATATACCAAAGCCTGGCCAAGGAAAGCGCCTGTTTCTGCCTGTTGCGCCCCTTCTCCCGTTTGTTTGATAGTAACACCGCTTCCTTTTTTATTAAAATCCTGAATAGCTGTTGCTATTTTTTGATTTACGGCGGTAGGCGTATATCCTGAAAGCACATTTGAAAATATAGTAATCACACGCTTCACATTCTTTCTTTTTATACTTCCGTAAGTGCTGGTGAAATCTACATCTACCAACGAACTGATAGGAATGGATTTGACTTGTCCGCCACTGGCCATATCCCTGAAAACAATATTCATATTCAACAAATCCGAAAGGCTTTTTCTCTGTATTTCATTATTCCGCAATTGTATTTTATATTCATCTTCGCCTTCCTTTATTTTTGAGACCTCCAGCCCAAACAACGCGGTCCTAATCTGCTGGCCTATCTGAGCAGTAGATACACCTTCGATCATGGCGCGTTGCCGGTTTATCGAAAGCGTGATTTCAGGATTGGTAAGATCTACGTCTAATTTTAAATCTTCTATCCCTGGTATTTGCAAACTGTCTAAGTAATGTTTAAGTTCTGTAGCGGTGGTAGTGAGCTTGTCAAAATCTTCACTCGCTACTTCTATATTGATAGGAGGATCCGTAGGCGGCCCGTTTTGTTCCTGTGATACAGAAATCTGGGCGCCGGGAAAGCCTTTGGTAACTTGCCTTATGGAATCTAAATAAGGAGAAGTGGCCACGCCATTTCTCTTTTCGAATTCGACAAACGATACCTGCACCCGGCCCAAATTAGGGTGGGAAGCTCTATCACCACTGTTAGGATCCGCAGCGCCGACAGCAACGTTGGAGATAATACTTTCTACAATTGGATTAGGTTTTCCTGAAGGGCCATTCAGAACATTTGCAACCCTCTTCTCGATTACATTGGTTACGGAATCAGTGTAATCCACACTCGTTCCTACGGGCAGTTTAAGATAAACATAAATGAAATTCGGATCCCCTTTTGGGAAAAACTCTACCTGTATATTTCTCAATGAGAAAAATATAAGAGAAAATATAAGCAAGACAAAGGTTCCTATCAGCAACCATACAGGACGCCATTTTGCAACGGCCCATCTCAGCAACTTTTCATAATTGCGCATAATGGCCGGTAAAGCTTTATTTTGAAAAGCATGTATCCAGTTGTCAAACAAATAAGTATTTAATACAACAACTATTGACAGCAGAATAAGTATATTTCCAACAAACGGAACACCAAAAAGATCGAATAAAATACCAGCCAGCAAAGGAATTAAAAATGCCTTGCTTTTAAACACCGCCGATTTTTTCTTTACTGCAACATCTTCCGGATGATTCATAAAATCAACCGCGAAAACAGGGTTCATCAGAAATGCTACAATCAAAGAAGCTGACAATGTAAAGATGAGCATGGTAGGAAGGTAAATCATAAACTTACCAATGATGCCCGGCCAGAAAAGCAGCGGGAAGAATGGCGCTAACGTAGTAAGCGTACCCGAAAATACTGGGACAAAGATTTCTCCTGCAGCCATCTTTGCAGATTCCCTCGCCGACACTTTCCCTTTGTTTTCAATAAATATGCGGTGGGTGTTTTCAATAACTACAATGGCGTCATCGACAATAATACCTAGCCCAAAGAGTAAGGCAAAAAGTACAATAAAATTGAGCGTAACATTGCCTCCGACAATGAGATCGGCTGCTGGTAGAAACAGAAACGCGACAAACATACTGAGCGGTACCGACAGCGCCACAAAGAACGCATTGGTAACGCCCATAAAAAACATCAGAATCAAAAGAACCAGGATAAACCCAATGACGATTGAATTAACCAAATCATTAAAAGAAGTACGTGTAGAGCGGCTTTGATCGCCTGTGATTACCACATCCAAATTAGAAGGCAAAATATTGCCTTTCATTTCTGCTACAGACTTTTTAACATCATCGGAAGTCTGTATTAAATTTTCTCCTGATCTTTTTATGATATTAAGCGTAACTACATTTTTCCCATTAAGCCGCGCATAACTTTCACTTGTTTTTACAGTATCTTTTATATTGGCAATGTCTTTTAGATAAATGGGCATGCCTGAAGTATTGCGCACTATGATTTTATCAATATCATAAACCGTCTTAAACTGCCCTCTTATTTGCAGTGTGCGCTTCATATTTCCCACATCCAGCAAACCACCGGAAATGTCCATATTTTCATTCTGCACTGCGGTAGCAATATCATTGAAAGTAACGCCAGCGCTACGCATTTTGTAATTATCTACATTAATCTGGAACTCTCGTTCAGGCGCACCAACGATATCAACTCTTGTGATTTCAGGAAGTTCTTCCAATTGATCTTTGGCATCATCGGCAAACTTTTTCAAACTCATCAAATCGTAATCTCCGCTCAGGTTTACAAACATGATAGGAAATTCACTAAAACTTACTTCCTGCACATCAGGTTGTTCGGTGAGATCAGTAGGCAAATCTTTTTTAGCCTTATCTACCGCATCTTTGGTTTTTTGCAATGCAACCTCAGTTTTTACATCAGTCTCAAACTCTACCGTAATAGCAGAATAATCCTGTATGGAAGAACTGGTAATTTTATTAATCTTCGCGTCTGTAATGCCTTTCAGTTGCTTTTCTATTGGCTTTGTTACCAGGTTTTCAATATCTTTAGGAGAGTTTCCTGCATAAATAGTTTGTATATAAATCGTTGGAATTACGATATCAGGGAATTGTTCTTTGGGCAAAGTAACAAATTGGAATATTCCCATCAGTGATACAAAAATGATCAGAAGATAGACAGAGGTTTTATTCTTTATTGCCCAACTTGTCGGTTTGAATTCCTTATATTTCTCATTAAAGTTTTCCTTAAAATTCATATAAATTAATATTGTGCTTTTTCCTAAGCATTAATAATTTGTGGTACTATTTGTCTGTATTGGTAATAGGCTGGCCGTCAAATAAACCCTGGTAGCCATCTGTAATTAATTGTTGTCCGATTTGAAGCCCTTGTTTTATTTCAATACTGTCATTAGACAATTGGCCCGGAACTACATTTACTTTTTTTGCAATCATTTGATCGCCTCTTTTGTCCTCAACTAACACAAACTTTCCATCTTGTCCGGTTTGCAATGTATTTACAGGAATGACAATGGAATTTGGAGCATTGTAGTCTAATATTTTGACAAGCGCTATTTCATTTGGCCTGAGTTTCAATCCTTTTGGCACTTTTATTTGGGCAGTAAACCCGCGGGTTGTCGTTCCGATCGTTTGGCTCAAAAATGAAATTTCACTGTTGAATTTTTTATCGTTATCAGGAAAACTTACTATTACTTTGGTTCCTTTGTTTACCTGCCCGGTATAATTCTCAGGAACAGTAACAGAAATCTTGAGTTCAGATTCATTTACAATTCTGATATAGCCACCCGTCAATGGATTACCGTTAAAAGCTTCACCGATATGAGTAGTAATATCATCAACGGTTCCATTTACATTACTATATACGTTGCTTTGATTCGCTTGTTCCTGCGCTGTATTTACCTGTGCCTGTGTTGCTTTTATTTGATTTTCTAAAGTTTCTACCTGGGTTTTATCCTGCAATAATTGCACTTCTGTTCCTATCTGCTGATCCCAAAGATTTTTTTGCCTTTGATAAACTGATTTCGCTAGTTCGAGTTGCGCTTTTATGCCTCCCAATTGTTGTTTTATGGCTGTTACATTTTGTTGGGCAACGGCATCATCCATTTTCAGGATCAACTGTCCTTTGCGTATTTTGTCACCCTGTTTTACATAAATGGCTTTTACAACCCCCGGCTGCCCGGTTGGTGTGATGTAGGAAACATTTTTATCATCTACGCTTCCCTGTAAAGTAAGGTAGTGTTTAAAATCAACTGTATTAACTGCAGATAATGACACTAACTTAGGCTTGACTTCCGATGCACTCGTATCAATTTTTGCTATATCTTTCTCCAGGTCAGCAATTTTACTATCCAATGCCCCTTGATCGGATTTTAATTTTGTCAGTTGCGCTTTTTTGTCCGCTAATGAATTTCCTTTTTTACTTGTATCTCCGCATGAAGAAACAAAGGATACCAAAAGGATCGCCATACTGATTGTTAATAATTTTTTCATTGTTTTGTTGTTATTTGGTACGTTGATAAGTTTTATTTTATTGTAATTTCCCTGACGCTGTCAGGTAGTCGATCTTAGCGATGATAGCATCATATAGTGAGCTGTAATAATTGTTTTGAGCGGTAACAAGATCCGCCTGCGCAGTAGAAATTTCCTGGTTGCTGCCGAGACCCTGGTCATATTTTAATTTGGTAGAATTGTACACGCTTTCAGCCAGGTCAATATTTTTTTTCTGAGAATCCATTGTGATCAAAGCCGTTTTCATGTTGATTCTTGATTGAGCTACATCATTATCAATAGAAGACTTTAATTGATCCAATTGATTATTCATTTTCATTAAATTGAGCCTCGCAGTTGCGATATTTGAATTTCGGGTACCCCCGTCAAAAATGGGAATATTCAAACGAAGCGCGATAAAGGAAGAAGTAAAATAAGTTCCGGTTAAAAAATCGAATTTTTCACGTTGTGCACTTCTACTATAATTACCTGCTAATGATAATGTGGGTAATTTACTCAATTGGTATCTTTTTACATTGAACTTTCCAAGTTCCATCGCAGTTTCTAATTGCTGAACTTCTTTCCTGTTTTCATAATCATAATTTTCATCAAGGATACCCGACTTCAATTCTTCATCTGATAAAGTATCAGTAAGTATAAGTTGGTCCTGCTGAGGAATATTCATCAGAAATTTTAAGCCTTCTTTTCCCGCATCAATTTGATTTTGCGCTTTCAATTTTTGAGTTTCAAGATTACTCAACTGCACCTGCACTTTATTCACATCTAATTTTTCTGCAAACCCATTGTTATAAATTTGTTTAGTATCATGGAGAAGCTTTTCATAGTTGGCGATATTAGCATCCAAAGATCCAATTTGTCTTTGGCCAACTACTAATTGATAATAAATTTTATAGACATTTGTTTTTATTTGCTCTTTGGTGATGTCTGCCGTCAGCTCCGCGTTTTTTATGGAAGCCTTTCTTGCCTGGAGGCCAACAAAAACCTGTCCATCAAATAACAACTGATTAAAATCTATGCCTCCATTCAAAGTATATTTCGCTCCAAATCCAACACTGAAGAAACCGAATTTATCAGGAGCAGTAATGGGGTCTCCATTTCCATTCTTCACATTATTTTGAGTAAGAACTCCATAAACAGCAGGCGAAATAAAATCCGGAATTGTTTGTACTGCTACATTAGGATTATAGCTTAAACTTCCACTGGCTGAAATTTGCGGCAAAGCCATAGCAGTAATCCCCTTATTAGTTTGCTCCTGAATTTTTACGTCCAGTAAAGCATTTTTTACCTGCACCGCATTTTTCATTGCATAGTCTACCGCTTCTTTTGCTGTAAAAGAATGTGTTTCGGGAAGGTTATTTTTTTGCTGCGCATTTGTTACAAAACAAATACTGCTAAACATTCCTGCCAAAATAAATTTCATGAACCTTGTTTTCATTGTACGTTATTTTTTTTCAGATTGCTTTCAAATCTTTCTTTTTGATATTTAAGGATGAGCTTATATCCTTTGAGCGTTGACATTCCGAATAGAAAAAATTCTATTAACTGGCGGTGAAGAAATGCCATCGGAAATTGATTTTTCGGGAACAGCTCTTCACTAAAAGGTATTACTACACATTCAAGACGGATTTTTGCTATTATATCTGTTTCCATTTCTTCCCTGTATAATTCTTCCCTTTTGCCTCTTTCGATATTCTTTTTTATTAAATCAAGAAGAAAATTGTATTTGAATTCTTTAAATTTTCTAAATGTTGCGGGATGATTTCTTTCTATGTCAAATAAAATAGCCGGGTTCATATTATCAAACATTGATTCTAAACTATCCATCGCCAGAAATACTTCATGTATGGCGTTATCTGCATTATCGCGGCTACTTTTGCAAAACTTTCTATTGAATTCCAATATGTCGGCTATCACAGCATCTACCAATTCATTTTTATCCGAAAAGCATTGATAAATTGTCTTTTTTGAAACGCCCAACTGCGAAGCGATCTCGTCCATCGTTACTGATTTTACTCCGTAACGACGGTAAAGCTCATCTGCCTTTTGTTTTATTCTGTCTTTTAGTTCCATTTCGGCGGCAAAACTAAGGAAACTTTTCTCGTTACCAAAGTTTCCTAAAATATTTTTTATAAAATTGTGAATTTTAAGGATAAGCGGCAGATAGAAAAGAAAGGTTTATATTGGTTAGAAAGTTTAGGTTGCGTAGGCAGCAAAGAAACAAATTTCACGAATTTCTATTTTGGTTTGGATGTTTAGATTAGTTAAATCTTACTTCACTTACCTTTGAAACTTAATTATTTTGAAAATGAAAAAGACATTGACCTATCAAAAAACGATTCAATATTTTTTGCAGGGGCTATTAATACTTGGGCCAGTTTCCATAACGCTCTATTTTATTTACGCTGTTTTTGATAAAGTTGACGGACTCCTTCGTCCTGCGATAAATATCCCGGGATTAGGATTTATTATTATTATTGCTTTTATCATTCTTGTCGGTTATGTGAGCTCTTTTTTTGTGATGGAAAGATTGCTGTCGGTATTAGACAGGTTTTTAGAAAAAACACCGGGAATTAAACTGCTGTATTCGTTTGTTAAAGATTTTTTTGAAGCATTTGCGGGCAATAAAAAAAAATTTACTCACAATGTACTCGCCTGTGTAGATGATACCGATGTATGGCGTGTCGGATTCATCACACAGGAAGATATGAGCAGTTTTGGGATGGAAAATTATGTGGCCGTTTATTTGCCAATGGCTTATTCCGTAGCGGGAAATGTTTATATTGTTTCCAGGGAAAGAATAAAACCGATAACACATATCAGCGCCACGCAATCAATGAAATTCGCAGTTAGCGGCGGCGTTACCCAAACGCTTACAGATTCGATAGATGATGATCCATTGAATAACATGGCTACACTTTAAATATCAACTTTTTTGAAAAAGATTATTCTTTTTATTTTCCTTATTTCTATCAGCACAAAATCTTTCTGCTGGGGATTTTATGCGCATAAAACCATCAATCATTACGCGGTTTTTTTGTTGCCGCCACAGATGATGAAGTTTTATAAGCCCAATATAGATTTTATTACAGAGCACGCAGTGGATCCGGATAAAAGAAGATATGCAGTAGCCGCAGAAGGAAGCAGGCATTATATTGATTTAGATCATTATGGCGCTTACCCTTACGCAGCGTTGCCTCACAAATGGAAAGACGCCACTGAGAAATTTGGAAAAGATACTTTAGAAAAATATGGTATTGCTCCCTGGCATGTACAAATAATGCTTACCAGGCTTACAAATGCGTTTAGAGAAAAAAACTTTTCCTCCATTTTAAAAAATAGTGCAGAAATAGGCCATTACATAGCCGATTCGCATGTTCCATTGCATGCAACCGAAAATTATAATGGACAACTTACCGGACAAAACGGGATCCATGCTTTTTGGGAAAGCAGGATACCGGAATTACTGGCCGATAAAAAATTTGACTTTTTTATTGGCAAAGCACAATACCTGCAAGATCCCGTAACTTTTATTTGGGACAGGGTTTTGGAAAGCGCCAGAGCAGCGGATTCGGTTTTAAAATTTGAAAAGGAATTGTCTATTCAATTTCCCGGAGATAAAAAATATGCTTTTGAAAACAGAAATAATATTTTGATCAAACAATATTCTTCTGCTTACACAATGGCCTATAATAATATGCTGGGCGGAATGGTAGAAAGGCGAATGAAGCAATCCATATTTGCTGTAGCTTCTTTCTGGTTTACTGCGTGGGTAAATGCCGGCCAACCGGATCTTTCATCCATAGCGAATCAATCTTTTTCAGAAAGTGACTTAAAAGAATTTGAAAAATTAAATGAGGAATGGAAAAATAGTAAGGACGTGAAAGGAAGAGAGCATGAATAATGAGAATGATAAATAAGGAATGAATAATCAACATTCAACTTTCAATGATCAATATTCAAAGGAAGAAATCAGCAAATCAACAAATAGCTAAGATTCCTGAATACCCTACGCCACGGTCACTAAAATCAAAAATCTCTCTTATTTGTTCTTTTACTGTAGAAATACATTCACACTGGTCCAAAGAATAATTATCGTTTATTTCTAATTCACACACAACTTGTGCGCAAATTGAAGATCCATCATAAAATTGAAGGTTGCCAACTTTTAAAAAGTTGGCAACCTTTATTCAGACTCTTCATCAATCAATTTTCACATACATCTTCATTAATTCTTTTAGCGAGATGAATTTTTCTTAAAAATAAAAAGCAAAAAGCAGAACTTTGCACTTCCAAAAATTACAGTAAAACAACAAATAAGACAACATTCGAATCAATAAACAACTATTCAATTCATGATGTACAATTTCAACGCCGGCCCATCAACTCTTCCTCAAAGTGTATTACACGAAGCATCAAAAGCAATTATCAATTTTAATAACAGCGGTTTATCCATTTTAGAAATAGGGCACCGCACACCGCTTTTTGAATCGGTGATAAATGAAGCGATTTCTTTGGTAAAAGAATTAATGAAACTTGACGATAATCATGAAGTTTTATTTCTGCATGGCGGCGCTACCACCCAGTTTATGCAGGTGCCTATGAATTTGCTGAATGAAAATGAAACTGCTGCATACACAGAAACCGATGTGTGGGGGACTAAAGCAATAAAAGAAGCCAAACTTTTTGGAAATGTAGATGTGGTGTGCAGTTCAAAAGAAAGTAATTTTAATTTTATCCCAAAAGATTTTGTAGTTCCTAACGATGCTACCTATTTTCACATTACTACCAATAACACTATTTACGGAACCCAATGGCAGGAAATTCCGAAAGTAAGCATGCCTTTAATTGCTGATATGTCGAGCGATATTTTCAGCAGAAAATTAGATTTCAATTCCTTCGGAATCATCTTTGCCGGCGCACAAAAAAACATGGGAGCAGCAGGTGTTAATCTGGTAGTAGTAAACAAACAAATATTAGGAAAAGTGAAACGCGCTATTCCTAATATTATGGATTATAGAAATCATATCCAGGCTAAAAGCATGCTTAATACTCCACCGGTTTTTGCCATTTATGTAAGCATGCTCACGCTTCGCTGGCTCAAAGAAAATGGCGGAGTAGAAGCAATAGAAAAAATCAATAATGAAAAAGCTGCATTGCTTTATCATGCGATTGATAACAGTAAACTTTTCAAGCCAACTGCTGCAAAAGAAGACCGCAGCAAAATGAATGTGTGCTTTGTGATGGAAGATGCCGAAAAGGAAAAAGCGTTTCTTGAATTCTCAAAGCAAAATAATATTTACGGAATTAAGGGGCATCGTTCTGTAGGTGGTTTCCGCGCATCGCTTTATAATGCTTTGCCATTGAGCAGTGTAGAATATTTGGTGGGGAAAATGGAGGAATTTGAGAAGGGCTAAGATTATAAAAAACTTATGAATACTCCTTTCAAATATTACTTACTTTTGTTTTATGGATAATTACCTTAATAGAATCACTGTTAATCCCAATCAATTAGACGGTAAACCATGTATAAGAAATATGCGCATCTCTGTGCAAACAATTTTGGAATTTCTTGGAGCGGGA
>Ga0070660_100000197_pt1 | contig 40265 bp, 48 predicted proteins | sample KBSC33metaG_FD_64670 | JGI IMG/M metagenome (GOLD analysis project Ga0070660, IMG submission 64670) | Corn rhizosphere microbial communities from Kellogg Biological Station, Michigan, USA - KBS C3-3 metaG | ecosystem: Host-associated > Plants > Roots > Rhizosphere > Soil ... | reverse complement strand
GGGCGCCGATTTCGAGCGTCTGCCGCCCGCCGTCCGCCGCCTCCACGCGCTCGTCGCCGACTCGGGCGCCGCGGGCGAGGCGGAAGTCACCCGCGGCCGCGGCCTCCTCGCCCGCCTCGCCGCGGCACTTATGCGCTTCCCGCCCGAGGGGCGCTGGCCGCTTCACGTCGCCTTCGCGGCGCGCGGCGGCGCCGAGACCTGGACCCGCCGCTACGGGGCCCACATCATGCGCAGCGTCCTCAGCCTGCGCCCCGGCGGCGTCGTCGAGCGATTCGGCCCCGTCCGCTTCGCCTTCGACCTCGCGCTGCTGCCCGACGGCCTCGCCATGCACCTCGCCGGCTGGAGCATCCTCGGCGTGCCCCTCCCCCGCCGCCTCGCACCGCGCATCTTTGCCACCGAACGCGAGATCGACGGCCGCTTCCACTTCGACGTCCGCGCCGCCCTGCCGCTGGCGGGCGAAGTGATCCGCTATGCCGGCTGGCTGGAGCCCGCGACCTGAGCCGCCGTCACTTGCGCCCGTCGCTCGCCGGCTCGGGCTCCGCAAACAGCATCGGCTTGGCCTCGACCGCCCCGAACTCTCCGGCGACGAAGCGCGCGGCAAGCGTCTGCATCTCGGCGAGACTGTGCTTCTCGCCATAGACGCCGAGCTGGAGCGTGCCGAACCGATCGGTCAGCACGTCGCACGCCCACCCTTCGCCCTTGAGCTTCGCCGCCGCCGCGTCGAGCAGCGCGCGCGGCCCCGTCGCCTGCAGCGCGAAGATCCGATAGCCGCGCCCGTCGACGACGATGCGCGGCAGCGTCCCGAGAAACGCCTGCGCCCCACCCGGAGTCATGAGGACGGGCGGCGGCGGCGGCGCCGGCGCGGCGGGCTTTGCCTGGAGCGCGAGGAGAAAAGCGGCGGCGAGGATCATCGCCCGCACCCTCGCACGATCGGCCGCCTCGTCCAAGGCTGGAGGCCGTGGGGACAGTCATTGAGGCCGTGGGGACAGTCATTTCAAGGTTGGGGGGACAGTCATCATGACTGTGCTCGCGGGCACGATCAGTTGGGGGGGACAGTCATCATGACTGTCCCCGCAGGCGCTATGGCTGTCCCCGCAGGAAGTTCCCGTCAGTCCCCCACCCACCAGCTGGCCCCCGATCGCGACCCACAAAGCGCGCGCACCGGGACGAACCGGATGCGCTTCAGCCGGTGCGCCTCCCACAGATAATAGCTGAGGCCGGCGCTCCGTTCGTCCTCGTTCGGCGAGCCGGCAACGATCAGCAGCCGGCTGTCGCGGCGGTAGGCGAGCTGGCTGACGTCGCGCTTCCCCGTGTCGTAGATCAACGCCGTGGCGCTCCTGAGGTTCGGCGGGAAGAAGACCTTGCCGGTCAGCCGATCGGCGATCGCGACGCAGACCGTCGCGGCGCCGCAGCCGATCCGCACCAGGGCGTAGTGGCCGGCAAAGTCGGGGGCGCCGCGGACGTCCTCGCGAAGGAGCGTCCGGTACCGGCGCGCCTGCCCGGAGCGCACGTCGGGCGGGAGGAGCCGCGTCGAGGCCGGCAGCGGGGCCGCCGGGTAGCGCCGGAATACCGCGTCTCCAAGCAACCTGCCGAAGGGCGCCCGGCATACCGGGATACCTTGCCGGGCAGACGCGGCCGAGCTTCCCAGCAAGAGCAGCGCTGCCCAAAGACCTGCCCGGAACATCGCCGCCCCCTCGCTCAATAATAGAAGTCGCAGCCGACCTTCAGAAACTCGTCGTCGCTTCGGGCCGTGTCGCAATAGGTGATCAGCCCCTGCCCGCTCCTCCCATCCGCCGGCATCCGCCGCGCGACGTGGAAGGGCGCACCCGGACCGGGCCTTTCCAGCGTTACGCTTCCCCGCGCGCCGAGATGCCGCGGCGAGCGGCTCGAGACGTCGATGCGGACGCTCTCGGGAGTGAGGAACGTCGCCTTGCGCTCGGTATATTCGTCGCGATCGCCGAGGATGATGGCACGCGCCTCGACGGCGAGGACCTGAGTCAGCGCCATGTTGGCGCCGATCTCGAAATAGCGGTCGACGGCGGCGTCGTAGACGTTGCCGTTGTGCGTCCGTTCCTCGACGACGATGAGCGGGCGGCGACCCCCTTCGCCCGCCTGGAAACGCACGACGGGCGCTTTGATGAGCGGATCGGACGGGCCGGATTCCATCGACCATTTGGTGTAGATGAGCGGCGGCGAAGGGGTGACGGCGCCGCTGCGCGGGTCGAACATCAGCAGGTGGTCGACGCTGCCGCCGAACCCGAAATCGCGCGGCGCAACGTAGAGGGCGAGGCCGTCCGGGCCGTCGATCTGCAGGATCGGCGCGAAGATGTCGCCGCACCTGCGCCGCGCTGCGCGCCATTCCTCCTCGCTGAACCAGGATCTGGCGACGCTCGTGGCGCGATCGAGGATCGCCCGCGCGACCGGCGGCGGCAGCGGAACGGGCCGCGCATCCTTCGGCGCCGGCACATCGAGCCGGATGTCGTTGTCGGCGGGGTGGACCGCCCGCAGCCGGCAATGACCGAGGTCGCGCGCGTCCACGGCGCGGGCGGCGGCCCGGCGCGGCGCGGGGTGCTTGCCGGGCGTCCCAGCCGCGAGCGCGAGCACCACGCCGCAGGACCCGGCGAGGACCAGCGCGGAGGCGGCGACGATACGCGCGACATGTGGGCTCATCGATCCTGTGTGAGCCACGAGTCCGAGGCGGGCAAGACGCGGACCTCCAAAGTTGAACCGTCTTTCAACTTGGGCCCAGTGGGCAGCAACCGGCCCATGGGTCTCGGCCCGATGGGCGGGGTTCCCGCACGCCTTGGGCGCGGTTCTCGGTCGGCAACCGCACGGTAAGCGCCCGGCAGCGACCCGGCGCCGGCCCGGCAACGGCCCGGCAGACGCCCGGCAGCGACCTGCCTTTGTGGACGTTCGGATCTTGCGGCGCGCTCTTCGAAGCATACCCAGACGCGATGGAGTCGCGACAGTGTTTGTGCTATGTTCCGCCTACGGTCATTGCCGCTTGGCTCTTTGACATGGTGGGGGACGTGGAGACCGAATCGGGCGGCGCGGGCGCGTCGGCGCCTCGCGACTGATCGACGCAGTCGATTAATCGCGCCCGATTGATCGATTGGATTTTTTCTAACGCGAAAGTTCGAAACTTCCGCGGCCTCCGGACAAGGAAAAGGGCGGCCCCGGATAGCCGGAACCGCCCCTTCTCTTCCGCCGTGGCGTGACGCGGACTGGGTCCGCGTGACGTCGCTGTCGCTGCCGCGCAGGCAGGCCGGCTCGGCCGGCTCTTCGCGCAGCGGGCTGCGCTTGGCGGCCTTCGCTTAGCGCTTCGAGAACTGGAAGCTGCGGCGGGCCTTGGCCTTGCCGTACTTCTTGCGCTCGACGACGCGCGGGTCGCGGGTGAGGAAGCCTTCGCGCTTCACCGCCGTGCGCAGCGCCGGCTCGTAGCGGGTCAGCGCCGTCGAGATGCCGTGGCGGACGGCGCCGGCCTGGCCGGAGAGGCCGCCGCCCTTGACGGTCGCGACGACGTCATACTGGCCGCGCCGCTCGGTGACGTCGAACACCTGGTTGATGATCAGGCGCAGCGTCGGACGGGCGAAATAGACTTCCTGGTCGCGGCCGTTGACGACGATCTTGCCGGTGCCGGGCTTCAGCCAGACGCGGGCGACGGCATCCTTGCGGCGGCCGGTCGCATAGGCGCGGCCCTGCTTGTCGAGCTGCTGCTCGCGAAGCACGGCCTGGATCTGCGGGCCCTGGGTGGAGACGCCGTGGACGTCCGGCTCGGCCGGCGCGGCGGCTTCCTCGGCGGCGGCCGGAGCCGCGGCGTCGGCCGGGGTCTCGGCGGGCGCCGGGTTGGCGGTCGCCTGGCCGGTCAGCGCGGCGAGGTCGGAAAGGGACTGGCGGTTGTCGGACATTAGGCACCCACCTTGTTCTTGCGGTTCATGCCCGCGACGTCGAGAGGCTCGGGATTCTGGCCGCCGTGCGGATGCTCGGTGCCGTTGTAGAGGTGAAGCGCGCGCATCTGGTCGCGGCCCAGCGGCCCGCGCGGGATCATCCGCTCGACCGCCTTTTCGAGCACGCGCTCGGGGAAGCGGCCCTCGAGCACTTTGCCGGCGGTGACGCCCTTGATGCCGCCGGCATAACCGGTGTGGCGGTAATAGACCTTGTCCTGCAGCTTCTTGCCGGTGAAGCGGACCTTGTCCGCGTTGACGACGACGACATGGTCGCCGCAATCGACGTGCGGGGTGAAGCTCGGCTTGTGCTTGCCGCGCAGGATGTTGGCGATGATCGTGGCGAGACGCCCGACCACCAGCCCGTCGGCATCGATCAGATGCCACTTCTTCTCCACCTCGGCCGGCTTGACCGACTTGGTGGTCTTCATCAGCGCCTTCATGGCTGCGGACCTTTCGAAAACGATTGCGCCGCCCGGCAAAACGGGGCGGCGCTGGCGGCGAATTGGCAGCGAAGGCGGCAGAAGTCAAGCAAAAGCGGCACTTTGCCGAGCGGTACTATGTTACCTTCACGTTTCGGCCGCCACCCAATCGGCATAAGCGGGGAGCGCATGGGCGATCGGCCAGACCACCGCCGCGGGCACCTCGTAGCTGTGCATCGCGCCGAGCCGGGCGATCAGCGCCTCGGCCCCGTCGGCCCGCGTCTTGAACAGCGCGGCGACCTCGGTCGCGTCCTCGATCTTGCCCTCCCAGCGGTAGATCGACCGCACCGGCCCCAGGATGTTGGCGCAGGCGGCGAGCCGCTCCTCCACCAGCGCGCGAGCGATCCGCCCTGCCTCCTCCGCGTCGGCGAACGTGGCGTAGACGGTGACGATCGAGGCGAGGTCGAGATCGCTCACGGGGCCTCTCGGCGCCCGAGGCTGTGGGAGGCGGCGAGGATGGTGCCGAGCAGCACGACGGCCATGCCCTGGTGCGCGGCCGCGATCGGGATGCGGACGCCGCTCAGCAGCGTCGCGATGCCGAGCGAGATCTGCACCGCCACGGCGCCGATCAGGGCTGCGCCCCAGCCGTTCCGTTCGCGCCGGAAGGCGGCGAAGGCCAGCGCCGCCACGCCGGCCGCGACGCCCCAGGCGAGCCAGCGGTGGATGAACTGGACGAGGATCGGGTTGTCGACGAGGTTCCTCAGCCACGGGTCGAGCATCGGCACGCCGGAGGGAAACCATTCGTCGCCCATCTTCGGCCAGCTATTGTAGGCAAAGCCCGCGTCGAGGCCGGCGACGTAAGCGCCGTACATCAGCTGCAGCACCAGCAGGGACAGCGCCCAGATGCCCGCGGTCGGCATGCGCGCCGGTGCGGCGCCCGGCGCCCTGGCCAGCGCGCGCAGGTCAAGGCCCACCCACAGGCAGGCGGAGAAGATGGTGAGCGCGGTCAAGAGGTGGATGGCGAGGCGGATGTGGCTGACCTCCGGCCGGTCGACGAGGCCGGAGGCGACCATCCACCAGCCGATCGCGCCTTGAAGGGCGCCGAGCGCGAGGATGGCGACGAGCTTCCAGCCATAGCCCCTGGGGATCGCGCGCTGCCAGGCGAACCACAGCAAGGGCAGCGCGAAGGCGATGCCGATCAGCCGCCCGAGCAGCCGGTGCACATATTCCCAGAAGAAGATGTTCTTGAACTCGGCAAGGCTCATCCCGGCATTCACCCGCAGATATTGCGGCGTCGCCTGATAGGCCGCGAACTCCGCCTGCCACTGCGGCTCGGAGAGCGGCGGGAGCGTGCCGGACAGCGGCTCCCACTTGACGATAGAGAGGCCCGATTCGGTGAGCCGCGTGATCCCTCCGACGACGACCATCGCCAGCACCAGCGCGGCGACGATGAAGAGCCAGGCGGAGAGCGCGCGCGGCCGGGGAGCGGCAACCGTCTCGGGCGCGGCGACGGCGGGGGTGGAAGCCATGGGGCGCATATGGCCATTTGCGCCCGCATTGCCAATCGCGCCGCAACCTTTCGTCGCATGTGATGTTGTATCGCCGCGGCTGCGCCCCTATAAAGGCGCAGGAGGAGGCGTTCGCGCGCAATGCTGTTCGATCGGGTGCAGGGTGGAGTCGTCGACCGGATGGCCATCGGCCTGTCCGGCCTCTGCCTCGTCCATTGCCTTGCCAGCGCGATCTTCGTCGCCGTGCTCGCCTCGGCCGGCGGCGTGCTGCTCAACCCGGCGATCCATGAAGTCGGCCTGATGTTCGCCATCGCGCTCGGCATCGTCGCGCTCGGACGCGGAATTTTCGAGCACGGCTTCATGATGCCCTCGGCGATCGGCGGCCTCGGCCTTGGCGTCATGGCCGGCTCGCTCAACCTTCCCGAGGGCGGCTTGGGTACCGTCTACACGATCCTTGGGGTCTCGATCCTCGCGCTCGGCCACGACCTGAACCGCCGGGCCCGCGCCTGAGCGGGGTGACGTAGCGATATAACACGCCGCCGCTTGCCGCCGGCGGCGCGAAAGCCTACCTTCCGCGCATGGCGCACGCTCACAAGCACGAGTCCCACGAGGGCCAGTCGCTGGTCGCGGCGGCCCGCGACACCATGGAGCGCTCGGGCGAGCAGTGGACGCAGATGCGCGGCGCCGTCTTCGAGGCGCTGGCGAGCTTCGACAGGCCCGCTTCCGCTTACGATATCGCCGAGAAAGTCTCCCAGACGCAGGGCCGCCGGGTCGCCGCCAACAGCGTCTACCGGATCCTCGACCTGTTCGTCGGCGCCAATCTCGCCCGCCGGGTCGAGAGCGCCAACGCCTATGTCGCCAACGACCATCCGGACTGCCTGCACGATTGCATCTTCCTGATCTGCGACCGCTGCGGCCAGACCCGCCATATCGACGACGACGCGCTCGCGGGCGGCGTGCGCGACGCGGCGAAGCAGCAGGGCTTCTCCGCCCTCCGCCCGGTGATCGAGGTCCGCGGCACCTGCCAGGACTGCAAGAGCGGCTGATTGTTCCGCGCGCCGCGAATTCCCGCTACAGCAAGGCCCGGCGCGCGCCCGTAGCTCAGTTGGATAGAGCACGAGCCTTCTAAGCTTGGGGTCGCAGGTTCGAATCCTGCCGGGCGCGCCAGCGCATCCCGCGACGCTCTCCCGCCGGCGACGGGTCAGGCGACTCCCATCAGGCGCGGGGCGGCGGCCTGCCACCATGGCGTGTCCCACAACAACTGGCTGACGACCGCCAGCGGCAGCATCAATGCCAGCCAGATCAGGTAGGCGCGGTGGACGCGCCGGAGCCTGTACAGGTCCCAGAAGAAGAGCGGGGCGAGCAGGAGCGCCGGGAAGACGTCCATGCCGATCGGGTTGGCGGGCATGGCGCTCGGCAGCCAGCCGATGCGGATGATCGCCGCCCCCATCGGCGCGACGGTCGCGAGGATCATCAGCCGCTTGTGCAGCTCCGGATCCCGCCGCCGCGCGCGCAGGGCGAGGACGACGAGAATCGGAAACAGCACCAGCGCCCTGATCTGCTGGAGGACGATGTTGCCGAGGAACCGCAATTGCTCCGGCACCGCGCCCGGCGGAAGGCCGGGGTGTGCGGCATGCGCGCCAGCCCAGGCGCCGCGGTAGGTGGTGACGGCGAGGACCAGCCCGGCGACGACGATCGCCGGCGCCAGACCCAGGGCCGCGAGCCCCAATTGCATATGCCCGCGGCGCCGACCGGTCGCCATCAGGAGCGCCTGGGCGAGCAGCAGCGCCATCCAGGCGCCCATCAGCGCCGAGTGCACGTGCATCGCAGCCGGGAAGGGCGGACGCTGGCCGGCGCGGACCAGCGCAACCTTGTGCATCGAATCGGGAATGAAGCCGGCAAGGACCGTGGCGATCAGCAGCACCGCCGTGAACACCCAGATCCATCGGTCGACAAAGGCGGTCGGGCGCGCTCGCGCGGAAGCGGACGGCGGCACCGGTTCAGCCGTCGCAATCGAAGCCATCGCATTCCCCCTCAAGATTGCGGACCCGAACGAGGCTAGCCCAAATCGGAGGAAAGCGGCAATCGTTCTGGATACGACACGATCTGGCGCATCGGAGCGGCAGTTCGAGGAACGGCGGTCTCGCCCCTCCCGCCGGCGTCGTCGCTCTGTCATGAAACCTCGATGCACGAGCGAATCGTCGGCCTCTACGAGGAGAATGCCGCCGCCTGGGACCGGCAGCGCGGGCGGGATCTGTTCGAGAAGCCATGGCTCGACCGCTTTCTCGGCCTGCTGCCGCCGCGGCCGCGGGTGCTCGACATCGGCTGCGGCATGGCGGAGCCGATCGCAGCCTACCTCATCGGCCGCGGCGCGCGCGTGACAGGGGTGGATTCATCGCCGTCGCTGGTCGCCATGGCGGCCGAGCGCTTCCGGCAAGCGGAGTGGATCGTCGGCGACATGCGCGCGCTCGCGCTGGGCCGCCGCTTCGACGGCCTCCTGGCCTGGCACAGCTTCTTCCATCTCGCGCCCGAGCACCAGGAGGGGATGTTCGCGCGCTTCGCGGCCCATGCCGCGCCGGGCGCGGCGCTGATGTTCACCAGCGGCTGGGCGCGCGGCGAGGCGATCGGCCGCTGGGAGGGGGAGCCGCTCTACCATGGCAGTCTCGACAGCGCGGACTATGCGGCGCGGCTCGCCGCCAGCGGCTTTGCGGTGGTCGACCATCGGGTGCGCGACCCGGAATGCGGCGAGGCGACGGTGTGGCTGGCTCAGATGAGGCCGGCGAGCGGGCTCGACGGGTCGGCATAGCGGCGCTTTCCCATCCGCCCGGCGCGGTAGGCGAGACGGCCGCTCTCGACCGCGAGCTTCATCGCGCGCGCCATCAGCACCGGGTCCTTCGCCTCGGCGATGGCGGTGTTCATCAGGACGCCGGTGCAGCCCAATTCCATCGCGACCGCCGCGTCGGAGGCGGTACCGACGCCGGCATCGACCAGCACCGGCACCTTCGCCTGCTCGACGATGATGCGGATCATCACTTCGTTCTGGAGCCCGAGGCCGGAGCCGATGGGGGCGCCGAGCGGCATGATCGCCACCGCGCCGGCATCTTCGAGCTTCTTCGCCGCGATCGGATCGTCGGCGCAATAGACCATCGGCTCGAATCCCTCCTTCGCGAGGATCTCGGTCGCGCGCAGGGTCTCGGCCATGTCCGGGTAGAGCGTCTTCGCCTCGCCCAGCACCTCCAGCTTGACCAGCGTCCAGCCCCCCGCCTCCCGGGCGAGGCGCAGCGTGCGGATCGCCTCCTCGGCGGTGAAGCAGCCGGCGGTGTTGGGAAGGTAGGTGATCTTCTTCGGGTCGATATAGTCCATCAGCAGCGGCTGCTTGGAGTCCGAGATGTTGACCCGGCGCACCGCGACCGTGACGATCTCCGCGCCCGAGGCTTCGACCGCGGCGGCGTTCTGCGCGAAGTCCCGGTACTTGCCGGTGCCGACGATCAGCCGCGAGCCGAAGCTGCGGCCGGCGACGCTCCAGGCATCCTGATCGCGCGTGGTGACGGCGTCCATTCCTCAGCCTCCGCCGACAAAGGTGACGATCTCGAAATCGTCGCCGTCCTCGATCTTCACCTCGGCGAGGGTGGAACGCGGGACGATCTCGAGGTTGCGTTCGACGGCGACGCGGGTCGGCTCGAGCCCGAGCTCGAGCGCCAGCTCGGCGACGGTGATACCGGCCGGCACGCGGCGGTGCTCGCCGTTCACGGTGATCGAAAAGGTGTCGTCGTAAACCACGAGGCCGCCTATAGCGTCCCGCCATGGCGACGCTACCCACCGTCTACGTCCTCAACGGCCCGAATCTCAACCTGCTCGGCACGCGCGAGCCGGAGGTCTACGGCGCCGACACGCTGGACGACATCGCCGGGCGGCTGGAGGACAGGGCCCGCGAGCTCGGCCTGGCCGTCGAGATCCGTCAGTCGAACCACGAGGGCCACCTGATCGACTGGCTGCACGAGGCGCAGGCGGAAGACGCCCGGGCGGTGATCCTCAATCCGGGCGGCTTCACCCACACGTCGGTGGCGCTTCACGACGCGGTGAAGGCGATCGCCACCCCGGTCATCGAGGTCCACCTCTCCAATCCGCAGGCGCGCGAGAGCTTCCGGCGCAGGAGCTTCGTGGCGCCGGTCGCGAAAGGGACGATCGCCGGCTTTGGCGCCCTTGGCTATCTGCTCGCGCTGGACGCGGCGGCCTCGTTTTGACTAAAGCGCGCCCTTCAAAGGGGAATGGAATGACCGACGAACGCGACTCGTCCCAACCGGACGGCATGCGCATCGAAGCCGATCTCGTGCGCCAGCTGGCCGAGCTTCTGAACCAGAACGAGCTGACCGAAATCGAGGTGGTCGACGGCGACCGCCGCATCGCGGTGCGCCGCGAGGTGACCGTCACCCACGCCGCGCCGGTGAGCGTCGCGCCGCCCGCCGCGGCTCCGGCCGCCCCCGCGCCGGCCGCGCCCGCGGCTCCGGCCCCCGTCGTCGACGTGCCGCCCGCGCAGCATCCCGGCGCGGTCAAGTCGCCGATGGTCGGGACCGTCTATCTTTCCGCCGAACCCGGCTCCAAGCCGTTCGTCGCGATCGGCGACAGCGTCGCCAAGGGCGACACGCTGCTCATCGTCGAGGCGATGAAGGTGATGAACCCGATCGTCGCGCCCAAGGCGGGAACCGTCCGCCAGGTCCTCGTCGTCGACGCCCAGCCGGTCGAGTTCGACCAGCCTCTCGTCATCGTCGAGTAAGTGGCCGTGGCCATCCAGAAGGTCCTCATCGCCAATCGCGGCGAGATCGCGCTGCGCATCCACCGCGCCTGCCACGAAATGGGCATCAAGACTGTGGCGGTCCATTCGACCGCCGACGCGGATGCGATGCACGTGCGCCTTGCCGACGAGGCGATCTGCATCGGCCCGCCGCCGGCGGCGGACTCCTATCTCAACATTCCCAACATCATTTCGGCGGCCGAGATCGCGCACGCCGACGCGATCCATCCCGGCTACGGCTTCCTTTCCGAGAACGCCCGCTTCGCCGAGATCGTCGAGTCGCACGGCATCGTCTGGATCGGGCCGAAGCCCGAGCATATCCGGGTGATGGGCGACAAGGTCGAGGCGAAGCGCACCGCGGCGAAGCTCGGCCTGCCGCTGGTGCCGGGCTCGGACGGCCCGGTCGAGGGGCTGGACGAGGCGCGGGCGGTTGCGCGCGAGACCGGCTATCCGGTGTTGATCAAGGCCGCGTCGGGCGGCGGCGGGCGCGGCATGAAGGTGGTGCGCTCCGAGGACGAGCTTGAGACCCAGATCAGCCAAGCGCGCTCGGAGGCCAAGAACGCCTTTGGCGACGACACCGTCTACATGGAGAAATATCTCGGCGACCCGCGCCACATCGAGTTCCAGGTGTTCGGCGACGGCGAGGGCAAGGCGGTGCACCTCGGCGAGCGCGACTGCTCGCTTCAGCGCCGCCACCAGAAGGTGCTCGAGGAAGCCGGCTCGCCCGTCATCACGCCCGAGGAGCGGGACCGGATGGGCGGCATCGTCGCCCGTGCCATGGCCGATATGGGCTATCGCGGCGCCGGCACGATCGAGTTCCTCTACGAGAACGGCGAATTCTACTTCATCGAGATGAACACCCGGCTGCAGGTCGAGCATCCGGTGACGGAGTATATCACCGGCATCGACCTGGTGCGCGAGCAGATCCGCGTCGCGGCCGGCGAAGGCCTGTCGTGCAGCCAGGACCAGATCACCTTCCGCGGCCACGCCATCGAGTGCCGGATCAACGCCGAGGATCCGCAGACCTTCGCGCCTTCGCCGGGGCTGGTGAAAAATTACGTCGCGCCGGGCGGCATGCACGTGCGGGTCGATAGCGGCCTCTACGCCGGCTACCGGGTGCCGCCTTATTACGACAGCATGATCGCCAAGCTGATCGTCTACGGCTCCAATCGCGAACGCTGCATCATGCGCCTGCGCCGCGCGCTCGAGGAATTCGTCGTCGACGGATTGAAGACGACGATCCCGCTCCACCAGAAGCTCGTCAACGACCCCGAGTTCCAGCGCGGTGAATATACGATCAAGTGGCTCGAGGAGTGGCTGAGCCGCGAAAGCAGCTAGGGTCGTCGAAGGGAACGGGGGAGCAGAGCGATGGCCGACAGCGTCTTCAAGGTTGGGCTCGCGCCCGAAAAGCTGTGGCAGGCGATCAATCCCTGGACCTTCTACAACCAGGGCGCCCAGCTCGGCCTCGTCAACATCAACCTCGGCCAGACGCCGCATCCCGAGATCGAGCAGAAGGTGCTCGACGAGGTCGGCAGCTACGGCCGGCAACTGGGCCGCATCGGCGACGCGCTGGAGGTGCTGATCGACCGGCTGCCGATGGCCGAGCTCAGCCCGGCCGAGAAGGACGCCATCGCGATCCTGCGCGGCCAGCTTGCCGCGGTGCGCAAGGTGAAGCAGCGCGAGCGGGGCGCCGGCGCCAGCGCCGGCTGATTTACCGCCTTGTAAGTCGGGGCAAAGCGCTGCACGGTCCCGCTACAGGCGCCGCCGGGGGGCGGCTGGTGGGAGGGGATTTTTCATGCGTTTTTCGACGAAGCTCCTGTTTGCGGGAGCGGCTCTTGCGGCCTTGACGACGGCGGCGCCGGCTTCCGCCCAGCGGGTCGGGCGGATCGTGGCGTTCGGCGATTCCTATGCCGACACCGGCAACCTCTTCCGGCTGCTCGGCGTCGCGCCGCCCGCGGTCTACGCCAACGGCCGCTTCTCGAACGGCACCAACTTCGTCGACACGATGGCGCAGATCCTGGGCGTCCGGGACGACAATTTCGCGATCGGCGGCGCCTTCACGAACAACGGCAACATCAACGGCCCGGGCATTCCCGGCTTCGTCACCGAATATCAGTCCTTCCTCGCCGGCGGCGGCCCGGCCGCCTTCCCGCGCGTGACCGGCACCTTCGCGCCGACCGACCTGCTCGTCCTCTCGATCGGCGGCAACGACGCGCGCGCCTATGAGAAGAGCCTCGGCAACACGCCGACGGCGGCGCAGATCACCACCCTCCTTGCCGGGGTGCCGGCGCAGGCGACCCAGAAGGTTGCGGAGACGAAGATCGGGCTCGACGCCCTGGTCGCGGCAGGCGCCCGCAACATCACCTTCCTCGCCGGCGACACGGGGCGGCTGCCCGAAGTCGTCGGCCAGCCGATCGCCCAGGTCGGCACGGCCTACTCCAGCGCCTTCAACTCGGGGATGCAGCCGGTCCTCGCCGGCTATGCGGCCAAGGGCGTGATCGTGAACTATCTCGATCTCAACAAGATCGGCGATCAGGTGGCGGCCAACCTCAACGCCTTCGGCCTGCAGAGCGCCGGCGCCTGCCCCGTCGCCTGCGTCACCACCAATCCCGAGCTGCTCGACAAATATCTGTTCTACGTGGACAATCTTCATCTGACCTCGGCGGGCTTCGCGATCGTCGGGAAGTATGCCGTGCGCCAGCTCGAGGCGCCGCTCCAGTTCCAGGCACAGACCGACGCGGGGCTGCAGGCGGCGGCGAGCTTCGGCAAGCTGATGACCGGCCGGCTCGACCTTTCCGGCGCCCGCGGCGGCGCCGATACCGAGGGGCTGCGCTTCTTCGTCAGCGGCAGCACCGAGCACCAGCGCCAGCGCGCCACCCAGACCAGCCTCGACTTCACGCTCGACACGTTCGCGGTCAGCGGCGGCGCCGAATATGAGATGGGCTCGGCGATGCTCGGCGGCGCGGTGAGCTACAGCCGCCCGCGCGCCGAGATGAACACCGGCACCGGGTCGCTGCGCGCCGACGCCTGGCATGTCGGCGCCTATGCCGGCTTCGCCTCGGGCGGCGCCTTCCTCCAGGGTTATGCCGGCTATGGCTGGGTCGACTACAAGATCCGCCGCACCGCCGTGATCGACCAGATCCAGGCGTCGCCGACCGGGCACAACATGCTCGCCGGTGCGAAGGCGGGCTATCTGATGGACACGGGCGGCCTGCGCGTCGGCCCGGTCGCCGCGGTCCATTACGCGCGCGCGACGATCGGCGGCTATACCGAGACCGGCGATGCGGTGCTGACGCTCAACGTGCAGCGCCAGCGGGTGAAGGCCCTCACCGGCAGCGCCGGTCTCGAGCTGCGCGGCAATGCCGAGGTCGGCGGCCTCGCCGTGCGGCCTTATGCCGACGTGCTGATCGAAAAGGACTTCGAGGGCGACGGGCGGATCGTCCGCTATGCCGAGACGGCGGCGCCGACCATCGTCAACAGCTTCGCGCTCGCCAACCGCACCAAGCGCGCCTACGGGCGAGTCACCGCCGGCGCGGACCTGGCGCTCGGCGGCGCGGTGTCGCTGCAGCTGCAGGGCAGCGGCTCGTTCGAGCGACGCGGCGGCGACGATCTCGGCGGCTCTGCGGCGCTCAAGATCGGCTTCTGAACGGGCGGGCGCCGCCGGGGCGGGTTGATCCCGCCCCGGCGCAGGGCCACATGGGCAGGATGCTGATTCAGACCGAGACGACGCCCAATCCTTCGACGCTCAAATTCCTTCCCGGCGCGCGGGTGATGGAGGCCGGGACGCGCGACTTCGCCTCGGCGGAGCAGGCGGAGGCGTCGCCGCTCGCGGCGGCGATCTTCTCCACCGGCGCGGTGGAAGGCGTGTTCTTCGGGCGGGACTTCGTCTCGGTGACGGCGGCGGAGGGCGCGGACTGGCGGCAGCTCAAGCCGCAGGTGCTCGCCGTGCTGCTCGACCATTTCGCCAGCGGCGCGCCCTTGTTCAACGCCGCCAGCGCCGGCGGCATCTCGGTCGCGCCCGACGACGAGGATTATGGCGAGGACCCGGCCGACGCCGAGATCGTCGCCGAGATCCGCGCGCTGATCGACACAAGGGTGCGGCCGGCCGTGGCGAGCGACGGCGGCGACATCGTCTATCGCGGCTTCCGCGGCGGCACCGTCTATCTGGCGCTGCAGGGCGCCTGCTCGGGCTGCCCGTCCTCGACGATGACTCTGAAGCACGGCATCGAGAGCCTGCTCAAGCACTACGTCCCCGAAGTCGAAGCCGTCGAAGCGGTTTGACATCCGCGCCGGCGCGGCGAAAGCGCTGAGCGCATGCCGCCGCCGCTTACCCTCGTCATAGACAGCGCGACGCCCGCCTGCTCGGCCGCGCTGATCGTGGGCGACGCGCTCGTCGCCGAGGCGCACGAGGTGGTCGGGCGGGGCCATGCCGAGCGGCTCGTGCCGATGATCGCCGAGCTGCTCGCCGGACGCCGGCCCGACGCGGTGCTGGTCGATTGCGGACCGGGGAGCTTCACCGGCACGCGCGTCGGCCTCGCCGCGGCGCAGGGCCTCAGGATCGGCTGGGACGTTCCCCTCGCCGGTTACTCCTCGATGGCCTTGCTCGCGGCGGCCGCCGAGAGGGAATTGGGCGCCGCGATCGGAGTCGCGCTCGTCGCAGGACATGGACAGATTTTCGTGCAAAGCTTCGGCGATGACCCGCTCCGCCCGCTCGACCGGCTGCGCGCGCTCCCGCCCGAGGAAGCGGCCGTCGCCGTGGACGCGCCGCGCGTGATCGGCTCGGGCGCCGCCGCCTTGGTCGCCGCCCGCGGCTGGGGCGAGGCGGTGGACGCGCTGCCCCGCGCCGCCGAGGCAAGGCTGCTGCCGCCCTCCCTGCGCGGCCTGCCGCCCCGGCCGATCTACGGGCGGGCCCCCGATGCGAGCCCGCCGGCATGAACCCGGCCGGGCTCCTGACCCTCGCCGAAGGCGGCGCGCCGGACCTCGACGCAGTGATGGCGGTAATGCGCGACAGTTTCGATCCCGCCTACGGCGAGGCGTGGACCGCACCGCAATGCGCCGGGCTGCTGCCGATGCCCGGCGTATGGCTGACGCTCGCCCGGCTCGGACCCGAGATCGCCGGATTTGCCCTGGCGAGAATCGTGGCCGGCGAAGCGGAGCTGCTGCTCCTCGCCGTCGGGCACGGCGCTCAGCGCCGCGGCGTCGGCACGTCGCTGCTAAAGCGGTTCATCAGCGTGGCGAAACGGCGCGGGGCGGCGCGGCTTCATCTTGAGGTGCGGGACGGAAACCCAGCTCTATCCTTGTACAGAAGCGCCGGATTCGAGGAAGTTGGCCGGCGCCGCAATTACTATCACGGTGTGGGGGGGCAGCTTTACGACGCGCTGACCCTGGCCCGGCGCGCCTAGACTGAAAACTTTCGAAAAGCGCAATTTTCACTTGTAAGAAACACCGAAATGGACCATTTCGGACGCCGGGGGGCGATTTACTCAACCTCCGTGGTAGGAAGTGTACAGGCTAAAGGTATGGCTGAAACCAACGAATTGAATGAGACCCTCGTCACCCTCACCGCGGACATTGTCGCGGCGCATGTCAGCCACAACAGCGTGGCGGTGAACGATCTTCCCAACCTTATCGCGAACGTTCACGGCGCACTCAGCGGACTTGGCGCGCGGCAGGAGCCGGAGCCGGTCAGGCCGGAGCCGAAGGTTTCGATCCGCTCCTCCGTCAAGCCGGACTTCATCGTCTGCCTCGAAGACGGCAAGAAGCTGAAGATGCTGAAGCGGCATCTGATGACCCACTATCAGATGACCCCGGACGAATATCGCCAGAAGTGGGGCCTGAACGCGGACTACCCGATGGTCGCGCCGAATTACGCCGAGCAGCGCCGGACCCTGGCCAAGAAGATCGGCCTCGGCACCAAGCGCCGCCGCACCGCGCGCGCGAAGTAAATTCCTCAGGCGGCCGGACCGGGGGGCGTCCGGCCGCCTTTACCCCCCCGTGGATTCGTCTAAATCGATGGTCCGATGACGCGACCGATCGATATCGAGGCGCTGTGCGCCGAAAAGGGTCTCCGCATCACCGAGCAGAGGCGGGTGATCGCGCGCGTCCTCTCCGAGGCGGAGGACCATCCGGACGTCGAGGCGCTCCACGCGCGCGCTTCGGCGATCGATCCCGGTATCTCCATCGCTACCGTGTACCGCACCGTGCGCCTCTTCGAGGAAGCCGGCATTCTCGAGCGCCACGATTTCGGCGACGGGCGCGCCCGCTACGAGGCCGCCGATGCGACCCACCACGACCATCTGATCGACGTCGAGACGGGCCGGGTCATCGAGTTCGTCGATGAGGAGCTGGAGGCCCTGCAGCGCCGCATCGCAGAGAAGCTCGGCTTCCGCCTCGTCGACCATCGCATGGAGCTGTACGGCGTCTCGCTCGATCGGCGGAAAGCTTGATCCGCTTCGGCTGGCGCGCCCTGCTGATCTTCCTGGGGCTGCTGGTGTGCGTGCCGCTCCATTATGCGAGCCTGCTGCTGCTCCGACGCTCCCGATGGCCGCGCCGGTTCCTGGGCTGGGCCGCGTACGCCTCGGGGATGCGGGTGCGCAGCGAGGGCCAGCCGCTCCCCCGCCACGTGCTGTTCCTCGCCAACCATCTGAGCTGGCTCGACATCCTGGTCCTCGCCGGCGCGAGCGGAACGGCATTCGTCGCCAAGGACGATGTCGCGCGCTGGCCCGTCGTCGGGTGGCTGGCGCGGCTCAACGACACCGTCTTCATCGCCCGCACCGCCCGCGCGGCCGTCAAGGACCAGGCGGACGCGCTGCGCCGCGCGCTCGCAGCGGGCAAACCGGTCGCTCTGTTTCCGGAAGGGACGACGGAGGGCGGGATGGATATCCTGCCGTTTCGGGCGAGCCTGCTCGCTTCGCTCTTCCCGCCTTTGCCCCGCGTCCTGGTCCAGCCGGTCGCGCTGGATTACGGCGCGGCGGGCCACGATCTCGCGTGGATCGGCGAGGAGACCGCTCCGGCGAACGCGCGACGCATCCTCTCGCGCAAGGGGAAGGTTCCCGTCACCGTCCGGTTCCTCGCTCCCGTCGATCCGGCGGCGGCCGGAGACCGCAAGGCGCTGGCCGAGCGGGCGCGCGCGGAGATCGTCGAGGCGCTCGGCGGCGCACCTTCCGGGGCGGCAGCGGATCGCCTATAGGCGGCTGATGCCCAACCCCCGGACATTCCAGATCAAATCCTACGGCTGCCAGATGAACGTCTATGACGGCGAACGGATGGCCGAATTGCTCGAGGCGGAGGGCTTGGCTCCGGCCGCCGCCGGGGAGGCCGACCTCGTCGTCCTCAACACCTGCCACATACGCGAGAAGGCCGCCGAGAAGGTCTATTCCGAGATCGGCCGCCTGAAGCGCGAGGACGGATCGCGGCCGATGATCGCGATCGCGGGCTGCGTAGCGCAGGCCGAGGGCGCCGAGATCCCGCGCCGCGCGCCGAGCGTCGACATCGTCGTCGGCCCGCAGGCCTATCACCGCCTGCCCGCCCTGGTGGGGGAAGCCGCGGCCGGCCGTCGCGCCCTCGACACCGACATGCCGCTCGCTTCCAAGTTCGGCGCGCTGCCGAAGCGCCGCAAGCAGGGGCCGAGCGCCTTCCTCACCGTCCAGGAGGGCTGCGACAAATTCTGCACCTATTGCGTCGTGCCCTATACGCGCGGCGCCGAGGTCTCGCGGCCCTGGGCGGCGGTGATGGACGAGGCGCGGGCGCTGGTCGACGCCGGTGCCAGGGAGATCACCCTGCTCGGCCAGAACGTCAATGCCTGGGAAGGCGAGGACGAGGTGGGGCGGCCCCAGGGGCTTGACGGCCTCATCCGCGCGCTCGACCATATCCCCGGGCTCGCCCGCATCCGCTACACGACCAGCCATCCCAACGACATGCGCGAGGGCCTGGTCCGCGCCCATGCCGAGGTCGAGACGCTCATGCCGTTTCTCCACCTTCCGGTGCAGTCGGGAAGCGACCGGGTCCTGAAGGCGATGAACCGCAGCCACAGCGCCGAAAGCTACCTGCGCGTGCTGGAACGGGTGCGCGCGGCGCGGCCGGACATCGCCCTGTCCGGGGACTTCATCGTCGGCTTTCCCGGTGAGACCGAGGCGGAGTTCGAGGCGACCCTCGAAATCGTGCGTGCGGTGAACTACGCCCAGGCTTACTCGTTCAAATATTCTCCGCGGCCGGGCACGCCGGCCGCGACGATGGAAGAGCAGGTTCCCCCAGAGGTGCAGGACGAACGGTTGCAGCGGCTCCAGGCCCTTCTCAACGCCCAGCAGCTGGCGTTCAACCGCGCCACTGTGGGCAAGCGGACGACGATCCTGGTCGAGCGCGACGGCAGGCGGCCGGGCCAGCGGATCGGCAAATCGCCCTGGCTCCAGTCGGTCCATGTCGAGAGCGACTCGCCGATCGGCAGTCTGGTCGAGGTCGACATTGTCGAGGCCGGCCCCAACAGCCTTCACGGCACCGTCATCCCGGCGAAAGCCGGGACCTCCAGCCGGAGGGTCACCGCGGGTCTCCCGGAGATCCCGGCTTTCGCCGGGATGACGATATAATGGCGAAGAGACCCGTCGCCGAGAGCGCCGCGCCCCAGGCGCGCCTCGAGATCGAGTTCGAGCAGCCGCACCTGCTCGGGCCCTTGTTCGGTGAGTTCGACCGCAATCTCGTCGCCATCGAGGATCGCCTCGGCGTCTACATCGCCGCGCGCGGCGCCAAGGTGCAGATCGAGGGGGAGCCGGAGGAAGCCGCGCGGGCGCGCGAGGTGCTCGTCGGCCTCTACAACCGTCTCGACGAGGGCCACGACATCGATTCCGAGACGGTGAACGCGATCATCTCCATGTCGGGGCAGCCGACGCTCGAGGGGATCATCTCCCCGGAAGTGGCCGAGCCGCCCAAGGTGATGATCCGCACGCGCAAGAAGACGATCGTCCCGCGCTCTAAGATGCAGGCCTCCTACATGGAGGCGCTGGCGCGCGACGACATGATCTTCGCGCTGGGGCCCGCGGGCACCGGCAAGACCTATCTGGCCGTCGCGCAGGCGGTGCAGCAGCTGATCGGCGGCTCCGTCGACCGCCTGATCCTGTCGCGGCCGGCGGTCGAAGCAGGCGAACGGCTCGGCTTCCTCCCCGGCGACATGAAGGAGAAGGTCGATCCCTATCTCCGCCCCCTCTACGACGCGCTCTACGACATGTTGCCGGCCGAGCAGGTCGAGCGCCGCATCGCGTCCGGCGAGATCGAGATCGCGCCGATCGCCTTCATGCGTGGCCGCACCTTGAACGACGCCTTCATCATCCTCGACGAGGCGCAGAACACCACGCCCGCCCAGATGAAGATGTTCCTCACGCGCTTCGGCATGAGGAGCCGCATGGTGGTCTGCGGCGACCCCCTTCAGGTCGACCTGCCCAATCCCGGCGCCTCCGGCCTCGCCGACGCCGTCGGCAAGCTCGAGAACATCCCCAAGATCGCGATGATCCGCTTCGGCGCCGGCGACGTCGTCCGCCACCCCCTCGTCGGCCGCATCGTCGAGGCCTATGAGGGGAAGCAGGGGTGATCCTGGTCGAGTCCGAGGTTTCCGAAGAATGGGACAGTAGCACCGGCTGGCCGGCCCTCGCCGAAGGTGCCGCCCGCGCCGCCGTGGCCGCGAGCGATCATGCCGAACTCGGCGATGCCGGCGTCGCGCTCGAAGTCTCGGTGAAGTTCGCCGGCGACGAGGAGGTGCGCGGCCTCAACGCCGCCTGGCGCGGCAAGGACAAGCCGACCAACGTCCTCTCCTTCCCGATGTTCGAGGCGGAGCTCCTGCCCGCGCTCGGCTCGACGGCCGGCGGCGAGGTCCTGCTCGGCGACATCATCCTGGCTCACGGCGTCTGCGCTCGCGAGGCGGCGGACAAAGGCGTTTCCGTCCCCGACCATGCGACGCATCTGGTGGTCCACGGCATGCTCCATCTGCTAGGCTACGACCATGAGCAGGGGGACGAGGCCGCCGAGGCGATGGAGGCGATCGAGCGCAAGGCGCTCGCCGGTCTCGGCATCGCCGACCCATATCGGGTGCACGGCTGATGGCTGAGGACCATCCCGGGCACGAGCCGGAGCCGCAGCCGAGCTTCTGGCGCGGCCTCAGGACCTTCCTGTTCGGCGACGACAGCGAAGCGACGCTGCGCGACCAGATCGAGGAGGCGATCGAAAGCCACGAGGGCGAGCCGCCCGCGGTCGGCGACCTTTCGCCGATCGAGCGGCAGATGCTCAGGAACCTCCTTCACTTCGGCGAGAGCAACGTCGCCGACATCGCCGTGCCGCGCGCCGACATCATCGCCGTACCGAGCAGCATCGGCTTCGCGGAGCTGGTCCGCGCCTTCGCGGAAGCCGGGCACAGCCGCCTTCCCGTCTATGAGGGCAGCCTCGACAGCGTCATCGGCATGGTTCACGTCAAGGACGTCTTCGCCGTCCAGGTCGCCGCCGACGCGCCGCCGGAGGAGATTTCCACCCTCCTCAGAAAACCGCTCTACGTCCCCGAATCGATGGGCGTGCTGGACCTCCTTGCCCGCATGCGCGCCGAGCGCGTCCACCTCGCCATCGTCGTCGACGAGTTCGGCGGCACCGAAGGTCTCGTCACGATCGAGGACGTCGTCGAGGAGATCGTCGGCGAGATCGAGGACGAGCATGACGAGGAGGCGCCGGGAACCCTGATCCCGGTCGAGGACGGCATCTGGGACGCCGATGCGCGCGCGGAGCTCGAAGAAGTGGCGGAGACGATCGATGCGCGCCTCGGCGCCGTGGAGGAGGATGTCGACACGCTGGGCGGCCTCGCCACCGTCCTCGCCGGCCGGGTCCCACAGCAGGGCGAGATCCTGCGGCACCCGTCGGGCTGGCGCCTCGAAGTCACCGACAGCGACGCGCGCCGCGTCACCCGCCTCCGCCTCCACGCCCCCGAAGAGGGCGCCCTCGAAGGCTGAGTGCTCCGAAAACGGGGACAGTATACATTTCATTCGCCGTCGACCGAGGCAGCTTGGCGTCCGAAAATGTATACTGTCCCCGTTTTTCAGGCGACCTCGCCGATGCCGAGCTCGCCGAGCTTCCTGTAGAGCGTGGAACGGCCGATGCCGAGGCGGCGCGCGACTTCGGTCATGCGGCCGCGATAATGGCCGATGGCAAGGCGAATGACGTCGGCCTCGATCTCCTCGAGGCTGCGCATGTTCCCGTCGCCGGCATAGAGGGTGATGCCCGGTGCATGGTCGAGCGCCGCATTCTGGGAGGCGCCGTTGAGGAGCGGCTTGTGGACGTCGCTGGCGCGGCGGGTGAAGTGCGATTCCTGCTGGATCTGCGGGAAATCGTCGGCCGTCAGCGCATTGCCCTCGCACAGGACGGCCGCGCGGAAGAGCGCGTTCTGGAGCTGGCGGACGTTGCCAGGCCAGCCGTAGCGCATCAGCACGGCGAGGGCGTCGTCGGTGATCGAGAGGTAGCGCATGCCCGGCTGCTCGGCGATGCGGGCGAGAAGGTGCCGGGCCAGCGCCGGAATGTCGCTCGACCGGTCGCGCAGCGGCGGAATGTCGACGTGGACCACGTTCAGCCGGTAATAGAGGTCCTCGCGGAAGCGGCCGGCGGCGACCTCCTCGATCAGCCGGCGGTTGGTCGCGGCGATGATCCGCACGTCGACCATCTGGATGGCGCGGCCGCCGATCCGCTGGATCTCGCCGGTCTCGATCGCGCGGAGCAATTTGACCTGAGTGTCGAGCGGCAGCTCGCCGACTTCGTCCAGGAACAGGGTCGAGCCGTCGGCATCCTCGAAGCGGCCGATATGGCGGTCGAAGGCGCCGGTGAAGGCGCCCTTCTCGTGGCCGAACAGCACCGATTCGACGAGATTGGCGGGGATCGCGCCGCAATTGACGGTGATCATCGCCTTCTTGCCGCGCGGCGAGGAGCTGTGGATCGCCTGCGCGATCACTTCCTTGCCCGAGCCGCTCTCGCCCTCGATGAGAACGGAGACGCGGGCGCGCGCGGCCTTGGCGGCGACGGCCATGGCGGCGCGGAACTTGGGCGCCGAGCCGACGATCTCGTCGAAGGCGAGGGTCTTCGAGATCTTCTCGGAAAGCGGACGCAGCTCGCCGTTGCGCTGCCGACGGTCGGTCGCCGCGTTGAGGGCGGCGAGCAGCCTGTCGGGGGCGATCGGCTTGACGAGGAAATCGTTGGCGCCGGCGCGCATCGCGTCCACCGCGACCGCGACCGAGGTCTGGGCGGTCATCACCAGCAGCGGCAGCTCGGGTGCCATGGTGCGGATCTGCTCGATCAGCTGCGTACCCTCCTCGCCGGGGAGCCAATGGTCGAGCAGGATGGCGTCCACCTTGGGCTGCTCCGGGTCCTTGAGCATCTCGGCCGCGGCTTCGATGTCGGAGGCGCCGCGCACCCACCAGCCGGCGCGGGCGCCGATGGCGGTGACGAGGCGGCGCTGCGCGGGCTCGTCGTCGATCAGCAGCAGGCAGCGGGTCGGATCGGGCCGCATATGTCCCCTCTTGGTCCAGGTGGGACGCTTCTAGGGGATCGGGGTAAAGGCGGGCTTAATCGGCCCGAGCAGGCGGCGCGCGCGGCCGCTTCCCTATCGCCGCACGCGTTGATAGAAGGGCCGCCGACCTGGCTTACAGAGGATGGAAATGGCGGCGCAAGGCGAGCTCGACAAGGATCTGGCGGTCCACCGGCGGGGCTATGAGAAGTTCATCTCGGCCTTCCGGGCGGGGGCGGTGATCTGCTTCATCCTCGCCTTCATCGTCATCCTCATCATCGCCAAATAACAGCCGCATCGTGAAGCTCGCGGTCCTCAGGGAAGAGACGGAGGGCGAGCGGCGGGTCGCGGCGACGCCGGAGACGGTCAAGAAGTACATCGCGCTGGGCGCCACGGTCGCGGTCGAGGCCGGAGCCGGCGAAGGCGCATCGATCGCCGACGCGGAATACGAGGCTGCCGGCGCGGCGATCGGGCCGCGCGGCACGACCGTCGCGGGCGCGGATGCGATCCTGGGAGTGCAGGGGCCGGAGCCGGCGGCGCTCGCGGGCGCGGCGCCCGGGGCGCTGGTCATCGCGGCGCTCGACCCGTTTCGCCAACGGACCCGGGTCGACTCCTATGCTGCCGCCGGTCTGGAGGCGCTGGCGCTGGAATTCGTGCCGCGCATCACCCGCGCCCAATCGATGGACATCCTCTCCAGCCAGGCGAACCTCGCCGGCTACAAGGCCGTGCTCGACGCGGCGGCCGAATATGGCCGCGCGTTCCCGATGATGATGACGGCGGCAGGTACGATCCCGGCCGCGCGGGTGTTCGTGATGGGGGTCGGCGTGGCGGGCCTGCAGGCGATCGCGACGGCGCGCCGCCTCGGCGCGATGGTCTCGGCGACCGACGTCCGGCCCGAGACGCGGGAGCAGATCGAAAGCCTCGGCGCCAAGGCCGTCTTCGCCGAGGGTCTCGAGGCGAGCGGCACCGGCGGCTATGCGGCCGAGCTCACCGACGAGCAGAAGGCGAAGCAGGCGGAGCTGGTCTCCGGCCACATCGCCAAGCAAGACATCGTCATCACAACCGCGCTGATCCCCGGCCGTCCGGCGCCGCGGCTGATCTCGGACGCGCAAGTGGCGAGCATGCGCCCCGGCTCGGTGATCATCGATCTTGCCGTCGAGCAGGGCGGCAACGTCGAGGGCTCCGAGCCTGGCCAAGTGGTCGAGCGCCACGGGGTCAAGCTCGTCGGCCATCGCAACGTGCCAAGCCGCCTCGCCGCCGACGCCTCGGCGCTGTTCGCCCGCAACCTCTACAACTTCCTCTCCGCCTTCTGGGACAAGGAGGCAGGAAAGGTGGTGCTGCCGGACGACGACGAGATCGTGCAAGGCGTACGGCTGACGCGCGGCGGCGAAGTGGTGAGCGAGAGGCTGAAGGGGTGAAGCGGCTGCTCGCGTTAATCGCCTTCGCGGTCGCCTCTCCCGCCGCGGCCGAGCGGATAACGACATTCTGGAAGCTGGAGCCGGTTACGCCGACCGGCGCGCGGACAGTGGATGCCCGCGAGCCGCTGCTGGTTGAGAAGATGCTGCCGGTGCGGCTCGTAAGGCTCAGGGAGCCAGCAGTACCCGCAGGGTCGGACAAAGCTGTTCCTGCGGGTGCGATGCTCTACCTCGTCGTCAATTCCGCCGGGGCGACCGGCTTTTGTACGCTCAAGGACCGGTCATCTGGCCACCAGGCAAAGACGCTCTTCATCCCTGTTGCAGACCAGCGTCCCTGCTTCGTCGATCGCGATGGCGACGGCCGGTTCGATGCCAGCTTTTCGGCATTCGAGCCCTACACGAGGCTCTCTCCGCCGCAGGCGCGCGGCAGTGTCGATGCAGCGCAACCGCTGGCCGTGAAGGCCGCTTACGAGCCGGTCGACATCCACGAATTCACCGTACCGCTGACGATCAGCTACCGGCTGATCCTGCGATCCACGCTCGCCAAAAGTTGGTTGCGGGCGACCGTAGATCGGCCGGGCCACAGCGACGAAGTGGACATCGTCGGCACGGCGGCCGCTGGTGGCGTCCGATTCGCGGCGTTGGGCGCGCTCGTCACGGTTCGCTCCGCAGACAAGGAGAAGGCGGACGTGCAGGTTCTCGTCGCGCCGGCAGGATATGTATACGGCAACGGCTCGCGGACCGTGTTCGTGCCGTCGCTGCCGCACCTCCCGGCGCTGAGGGACTGAGCCATGGACTTCATCTCGATCCTGTCGATCTTCGTGCTGGCCTGCTTCGTCGGCTATTTCGTCGTCTGGGGCGTGACGCCGGCGCTGCATACGCCGCTGATGGCGGTGACCAACGCGATCTCCTCGGTCATCATCGTCGGCGCGCTGATCGCCGCGGCGGCCGCCGGCGTGCCGGGCGCGAAGTGGCTGGGGCTGCTCGCCGTGGTGCTCGCCAGCGTCAACATCTTCGGCGGCTTCGCGGTGACGGCGCGAATGCTCGCCATGTACAAGAAGAAGGAGCGGCGCTGATGCACGAGAGCGCTGCCGTGCCCGCCTGGGCGCTGATCTCCTACCTCGTCTCCGGCGTATGCTTCATCGTCGCCCTGCGCGGCCTCTCGAGTCCCGAGAGCGCGCAACGCGGCAACCGGTTCGGCATCGCCGGGATGGTGCTTGCCGTGGTCACGACCCTCGCGGTCCACCTGCCGGTCGCTCATGATATGGTTTGCACCTATGTACCGGTGAACGGCCAAGCATGTCAGTCGCTTCCGGATGGCGGCCACGGCATCGATGGACCGGCCATTCTCGAGATCCTCATTGCGATCGGCATCGGCGCCGCCATTGGCCTGGACACGGCCCGCCGGATCGCGATGACCGCGATGCCCCAGCTCGTCGCCGCCTTCCACAGCCTCGTCGGCATGGCGGCCGTGCTCGTGGCTGCCGCTGCCTATCTCAATCCCGACGCGTTCGGCATCGCGACCGGCGGGATCATCCACCGCGTGTCTCGCGTCGAGATGGGACTCGGCGCGGCGATCGGCGCGATTACGTTCTCGGGGTCGGTGATCGCCTTCCTCAAACTGAACGGCAACATGTCGGGGAAGCCGATCCTGCTGCCCGGTCGGCACGTCATCAACCTCGGCACGCTGGCGGCAATCCTCGGGCTGATCGCCTATTTCACCACCGACCAGAGCGGCTGGGTGTTCTTCACCGCCGCCGGCCTTTCCTTCCTCATCGGCTTCCTGCTCATCGTCCCCATCGGCGGGGCCGACATGCCGGTCGTGGTGTCGATGCTGAACTCCTATTCGGGGTGGGCGGCGGCGGCGATGGGGTTCACGCTGCACAACACGGCGATGATCGTCACCGGCGCGCTGGTCGGGTCGTCCGGCGCGATCCTCTCCTACATCATGTGCCGGGCGATGAACCGCAGCTTCATCTCGGTGATCGCTGGCGGCTTCGGCGGCGACGCGGCGGCAGCGGGCGGCGGCGCGGCGATCGACCGGCCCTGGAAGCGCGGATCGGCCGAGGACGCCGCTTTCCTGATGAGCCAGGCCGAGCAGGTGATCATCGTGCCCGGCTACGGCATGGCGGTGGCCCAGGCCCAGCATGCGCTGCGCGAGATGGGCGACATTCTCAAGAAGGAGGGGGTGACGGTCAAATATGCGATCCACCCAGTCGCGGGGCGCATGCCCGGCCACATGAACGTGCTGCTCGCGGAAGCGAACGTGCCCTATGACGAGGTGTTCGAGCTCGAGGACATCAATTCCGAGTTCGCGCGCACAGACGTCGCCTTCGTCATCGGCGCAAACGACGTGACCAACCCTGCCGCCAAGACCGACAAATCCTCGCCCATCTACGGCATGCCGGTTCTCGACGTGGAGAAGGCGAAGACGGTGCTGTTCGTCAAGCGCTCGATGGGCGGCGTCGGCTATGCCGGCGTGGACAACGAGCTCTTCTATCGCGACAACACGATGATGCTCCTCGCCGACGCCAAGAAGATGGTCGAAGAGATTGTAAAGGCGCTCGGCTAGCCGCCCTGTTTCCCCGCGGCCACAGCCCGCCGCCATACTGAACCGGCACGGCCCGCGCGGCTTGCAAAGGCGGCCGGAAAGCCTTTCGACGGTCCAAGGACTTAGGTACGAGATTCGAAGGGCGGCGCGTGCGCAAGCTGGGGCTGATCGGCGGGACGAGCTGGCACTCGACCGCCATGTATTACGAGCAGATCAACAAGGGCGTGGCGAAGAAGCTCGGCGGTTTCGCCTCGGCGCCGCTCGTCATCGAAAGCCTCAACCTGGCGGACGTCGCGCCGCTCCAGCTGGGCGGGCGCTGGGACGAAGTGGCGGAGATCTTCACGGCCGCGGCGAAGCGGCTCGAAACCTCCGGCGCGGAAGGCCTGATCATCTGCTCGAACACCGGCCACAAGGTCGCCGCAGAAGTGACCGCCGCGGTCGGCATTCCGCTCCTCCACATGGGCGACGTGGTCGGCGAGCGTCTTGCCGCCGACGGCGTGAAGCGCGCCGGCTTCCTCGGCACGCGCTTCACGGTGTCGGAGCCGTTCATACGCGAGCGGATCGAAGGCCGCGGCGTCGCCCTGGCGACGCCGGCACCCGCCACGGCGCAGGAGATCGATAGGATCATCTTCGAGGAGCTCGCCAAGGGCGAGGTCACCCGCAACTCGCAACGCCGCCTCAAGACCTGCCTGACGGAGATGGGCCAGGCACGCCAGCAAGCGGTGGTCCTCGCCTGCACCGAGCTCGTCCTCCTCGTCGACCCCGTCGCCAACGTGCTTCCGGTCTACGACACGACCGCTCTTCACGCGAAGGCGGCGGTGGAGTGGATCACGGCCTGACGAACTCCATCCGAAATGGACACCATTTAGCGACAGGTTTGGCAGCATCGCGCGACTAAGCGCTGCCGACCTGCCTCCGCTCCGCAGACGGCGGAGCCCCGCGTTCCCGACGATCCGACCGACTTCGAACCGCGCCGCACTGAGGCGCAAGTGCCCGAGAATCAGCCGAAACGGACCATCTCGGCCCTCTACTTTCCTCCGGATCGGTGCCAATCTTCCCTGCGGGGACGGGCTTGTGCGGGGGAGGTCTGCCGTGGTCGCAGCCGATGTGGAATATGGGGGGCGCGGAACCGTGCTCCTCGTCACTCAGACGGAAGCCGGGGAGCGGCGGTGGCGCGAGGCCGCCCGCGCCGCCGGCTGCCGGATCGCGGCGGCGGTACCGTGGCAAGAGGCGGCCGCGCGCCTGCCCAGAATCGTTGCCGCCGATGCCCTCGTCCTGGATGCCGAGCATGAGGCGGAGACGCTCGGCCAAACGCTCGATGCCGTACGCCGAACGGCCGAGCATCGCCGGTCCGCGGCGTTTGTCGCCGTGCCCGCGAACCTGATCGACGACGTCTCCCGCGCGATGAACTCTCCCCGCATCGAGTTCCTTGTCGACTCGACAGGCGGCGAGCGGGCGTTCGCGCTCGCTGTCGCGACGGACCCGGTGCCGCCGGCGCTTAACGACATTGCCAAGGGCCAGGCCACGGCGAAGCTCCAGCAGCTGAGCGAGGAGGTCGGCCGCATCGCCTCAATCCTCGCCGCGCTGTCCGAGGACGAGGCCGCGGCCGCCGCCGTCGTGGGCGTGGAAAGCGGAGAGATGGGTGCCGGCGACCGGATCGAGTCCGGACAGATCCGTGCGATCATCCGCGCGCGCCGGCTGCGCGACCATTTCTTTTGCAGCGAATTGTTCGCCGACCCGGCATGGGACATGCTCCTCGACCTCACCGCGGCGCGCCTGGAGAAGCAGCGCGTCGCGGTCTCCAGCCTCTGCATCGCCGCCGCGGTGCCGCCGACGACGGCGCTGCGCTGGATCAAGGCGCTGTGCGACCAGGGCATCTTCGTCCGCATCGCCGATCCGGAGGACGGCCGGCGCGTCTTCATCGAGCTGGCGGAGAAGAGCGCGCAGGCGATGGAGAAATATCTCAAGGCGGCGCAGCGCGTCTCCGCGCTCATCGTCTGAACCTTGAAGCCGCGGCCGCCCGGTGGCAGGGCGGCAAGGCGGGCGCTTAGCTCAGTTGGTAGAGCATCTCGTTTACACCGAGAGGGTCGGCGGTTCGAGCCCGTCAGCGCCCACCAGCCGCCGCCCTTGCGGACCATGGCCGGCGCGCCGGCCTCGACTCAATCGACGGCGTTGAGGCGGCCCGCGCCCCAGGCGCGATGGAGGCAGGCGGCGCCGACGGCAGTTCCTACCAGCAGGCCTGCGAGGGAAGCTTCGGGGCCAAAGGCGCCGCCGGAGAGGACCGCCGGGGCGCCGGGGGCGGGATGGAGCGACAGCGGCCCGCCCCCAAAGGCGCCGGTGCCGGAGACGGCGGCGCCGAACAGCCAGCCCTGGGTGAAGTTCCAGCCGGCATGTACGCCGATCGAAACCCAGATGCGCCCCGTGAGGATGTAGAAGGTGGCGAGCATCACCCCCGCCTCGATCGCGATGGCCAAGGCGGCGAACGGGGTTGCATTCGGGTTTGCGAGGTGGACGGCGCCGAACAGCAGGGCCGAGGCGCCGAGCGCGGCCCAAAGGCCGAAAGCCCGCCACACCAGGCGGAAGACGACCAGGCGGAAGAGTATCTCCTCCACGACGCCCGATTGGACGGTGTCGGCGAGCGCGGTCCAGATCGCCGTCACCGGCTGACGCGCCAGGACGACCCAGCCCCCGACCCAGAGCAGCAGCACGGTCGCCGCCATCATCGCTGCGCCGGCGGCAAGCCCTGCGGCGAGTTCGCGCGGCGCGGGGCCGAGCGCGAACTCGGACGCGGGGCGCCGCTCCGCCAGTCGGATCAGGCCCACATAAGCCAGGACCGCCGCCGCCGAGCCGAGGGTGAGCCCGACGAACAGCACCGGCGGCGGGGCATGCATGGGGAGGGTCAGCGCCGCCGGCTGGCGCCCCGCAGCTATCATCAGTGCGGCCATCGCGATCCCCGCCTGCAGCGCGAATGCGACGGCGACGGCGATGAACAGGCAGGCCGCCCAGAGCAGCGCCCGCAGCCACCGCCATCGCCCCCGGGCGAGCACCCGACGGTCGCCGAGCAGCACCGCGCCGCCGCCCCGGGCGCCAGACGCGCTCACAGGCTGCGGATCAGCCGCGCCGCGACCGCGATCCACGGCGGATCGGCGAGCACCATCTGGCGCCCGCCGCCGCCGAGCGGCAGGAGGTGGAGCTTCCCGTCCTCGCGGCCGATCAGGCGCGCGAAGAGGAAGCGCCCCGCCGGCCGCGGCACGAGCACGTCGCGGTTCAACGCCCGCCCGAACTCTTCCGGAGGAAGGCGGCGGCACCACAATTCGTCGCCGCTGCGATAATCGCCGATCCCCGCCGCGACCGCAATCGCGACCATTCCCGGCTCGGGACGCGGCGGCACCGCGACGCTGGCGCGGCGCGGCGCATGGGCGCCGTCATGTTCCAGGGTGGCGGCGACGGGAACGTCCTCGCGTTCCGGCAGCTTGACGAGGTCGCCCGCTTCGACGCCGAGCGCGGCGGCAATCCGGTTCAGCCATCCGACGGAGACGGTGCGGGTCCCGGTCTCGAGGCGCCCGATCGTCTGCGGCGTCGTCGGCGGGTCGCACCGGTCAGCGACGTCCTGGAGCGTCATCTTCTTGGCGCGGCGTACCTCGCGAATCCGGGTAATCATCTCGACCTCCAACCAGAGCGGTTATTTCACTTTCCTACACCCTCGCCCCAATGGCAAGAGGGTGCGGAAGTGATTCGCGTTCTGTTCTGGAGGTAGGCATGGCGGGCGCCAAGGCGAGGAAGAACCGGCTGCTGGTGGAGCGGCCGTTGCGGGAGGAGCCGAAGCGGCTTCGACCGGGAAGAGGGAGAGCGGCACGTTCGGTGACGGTGAACCTTGCCGAGTCGCCGCTCGGCTGGCTGCTGAACCGCGGCCACCTCTCGTTGCGCCAGTTCGCGGCGGGCGAGCAGTTGCGCCTGGACTGGGAAAGGGCGGCGCTTCCGCCGGTGGTGACGATGCAGTGGGATTCGCCGCCGCTCGGACGCACCGCAAGGCTTGCGCCCGAGGAAGCGGCCCCCACAATGCGCCAGCTCGCCGCCCGGCGGCGCTTCGAGGCGGCGACGCGGGCGGTCGGCCCGGGACTGCGGGACATCGCGTGGCGGATCGTCTGCGCAGGCGAGGGAATGCGCGACGCCGAGACGGCGCTTGGCTGGCCGGCGCGGGCGGGCAAGCTCGTCCTGTGCATGGCGCTCGACCGCCTCGCCGACCATTATCGCATGCGCTGAAAGGGTTGCGCCGAAGTGCGCGGCGGGCCAACCTCGCCGCTTGCGTGTGGGGAGAAACCTGGGGTGCCGGTCGCTTACGCAATCCAGGCCGCCGCACCGGCGCCGGCCCCGCCCTCCGACGGGGTGATCGCCAGCGATTTCCGGCTCAAGCCGCAGCCGCCCGGGATGACCGTCCTCCCCCATTGCGCCGAGCCGCAGCCCGGCGAGATCCTCGTTTGCGGACGCCGCGGCCAAGGCCAGCGGGTCCCGGAGCTGCGCCTTCCCCCCGGGGTCAAGCCGCGGCAGAATGTGGGCGTGGACCTCGGCGGCGGGCGGCTGGAGCCGCACATGCACGAGGAGGGGATGCCGCAGGGGCGGGTGTCGAAGCGCTTCACCCTCGACTTCCTCTTCCCATTCTGACGCGACCGGCGCGCGGAGGATTGATCGCGCCCTGCGCTTTGCTAGGTTCCCGGGCGAAGAGGGGGTCAAGGCGATGTTCAAGAAGGGGGAATTGCGGATCACGACGGCCGTCTCGGCCGCCTTGCTCGCCGCCGGGTGCGGTCCCAAGTTCGACGCGAAGAACGGCTGGAACGCGGCCGAGAATACGGCCGTCTGCACCGACGAGAAGGGCAACCGCGTCGACGACCGCAATTGCGACCGCAATTACCGCGCGGTCGGCGGCTACCACCATTATGGCTGGTACTATATCCCGCGGGGCGCCTTCGTGCCGCCGCTCGGCGGCGCCGCGCGCGGCGGCGGCTATGTCGCGCCGGCCGGAGCGCATTACACGCCTGCCGGGGTGAGCGCCGCCCATATCGCCCGCGGCGGCTTCGGCTCCTCCGCGCATTTCGCCGCCGGCAGGGGCGGCTGATGGAGCGGCGCACACTCCGCCCGCGCGCGGGTTGGCAGGCCAAGGTGGAGGCGCTCGGCCTCGTCTGGCACACGACGGCCGACGGGCGGCCTTATTGGGACGAGGCCGGCTGCTACGCCTTTTCGCGCGCGGAGATCGCCGAGATCGAGGGCGCGACAGCGGAGCTCTACCGGCTGTTCCTGGAGGCGGGGCAGGCGATCCTCGACCGCGGCCTGCTCGGCCGCTTCGGCATCCCGGACTATTGCCACAAGGCGATCCGCGACATGTGGAACGAGGAGCCGCCCGCGCTCAACTACGGCCGCTTCGACCTCGGCTATGACGGCAAGGGACCGCCGAAGCTGTTCGAGTTCAACTGCGACACGCCCACCTCCTTGCTCGAGGCCGCGGTCGTCCAGTGGGATTGGAAGGAGGAGGTCTTCCCCGGCCTCGACCAGTATAACAGCCTTCACGACAAGCTCGCGGCCAAGTGGAAGGACATCGCGCCGTCCTTCAACGACTGCGTCCACTTCGCCCATATCGCCGACGAGGCGGGGGAAGACACCGTCACCGTCGCCTACATGCGCGACCTCGCCGAGCGGGCCGGCCTCGAAACCGTGCCGATCCTGATGGCGGACATCGGCTGGGACGGCACCGAGTTCGTCGACCTCGACCTGCGGCCGATGTCGGGCATCTACCACCTCTATCCCTGGGAATGGCTGGTCAACGAGGAGTTCGGCCGCAACGCCGTCCAGACGATGGAGCAGACCGCCTGGATCGAGCCGATCTGGAAGATGATGTGGAGCAACAAGGCGGTGCTCCCCCTGCTCTGGGAGATGTTCCCGGGCCACCCGAACCTGCTTCCCGCCTCCCACGATCCGATGGCGGGCGACTATGTGAGGAAGCCCCTGCTCGCCCGCGAAGGCGCGAACATTGAGGTGCGGCGGGGCGGCGCGACCGAGGCGTCCACCGGCGGCGACTATGGCGAGGAGGGCTTCGTCTACCAGGCGCTCTACGATCTCCCCGGCGAGGGCGAGAACCGCCCGGTGATCGGCGCCTGGATCGTCGACGGCGAGCCGGCAGGCATGGGCATACGCGAGGACGGGCCGATCACCGGCAACACGGCCCGTTTCGTCCCCCACGTCATCCAGGGCTGATCAGGCCCAAGTCGTTCGCACGCTTGCGCTTTCCGGCCCCGGCCATAGGGTGGCGGGGTGGAGGACGGGCGATGGGCGGCAGCAGCGTGGCGACCGGGCGGACGGAAGGGCGCTGCGGCGATGCGTGCCTCTACCGGCGCATGTTCGAGGCCGCCGGCGTCGCGATGGCGCAGACGGCGCTCGACGGGCGGTTCATGATGGCCAATGCCGCCTTCAGCCGCCTCACCGGCTTCTCCCACGACCAGCTGGTGGGAACCCATTTCGCGGAGATCACGCATCCCGAGGACGATGGCGGCAGCGTCGAGCGGTACCGGGAGATGCTGGCGGGAGACATCGACGCCTTCCGCGCCGAGAAACGCTATCGCCGCAAGGACGGCAGCTTCGTCTGGGTCGCGATCGAGGTCTCGACCGTGCCCGGAGCCGACGGACGGCCGGAATTCTTCGTCGCGGCGGCGGAATCGATCGAGGACCGCAAGCGCGCGGAAGAGGCCCTCGCCGCCCGGGAGGCGCAGCTGCGCAGCATCTTCGACGCGGTGCCGGTGGGCCTCCTCCTGGCCGAATTGCCGTCGGGCCGCATCGTCGAGGGCAACAAGCATGTCGAGCGGATGCTTCGCCATCCGGTGTACGACACGCCCGATATCCGATCCTATGCGAAGTGGATCGGCTTCCACGCCGACGGCAGCCGCGTCCAGTGCGACGAATATCCGCTCGCCCGCATCGCGCTCCACGGCGAGGAGGAGCCGTCGCTCGACGTCCACTACCGGCGCGGCGACGGCACCTTCTTCTGGGGCAGGATCTCGGGGCGCCCGGTTCGCGACGCAAGTGGGAAGGTGGTCGGCGGCGTCGTCGCGCTGCTCGACATCGACGCCGAGCGCAAGGCGCGCGAGGAGGTCGACCGCAAGCTCCACCGCCTCCAGAACCAGCTCATCCACGGCTCCCGGGTCAGCGCGATGGGGGCAATGGCATCCGCGATGGCGCATGAGCTCAACCAGCCGCTCGCGGCCATCGGCAATTACCTCGAGGTCGCGGCGCGGGCGATCGAGCGGGGCGACTCCCCCGACGCGGAGACCTTGTTCGCGATCGAGGCGGCCTCGGGCTGCGCCATCCGCGCCGGCGATATCATCCGGCGGCTGCGCGCGATGCTCGTCCACGGCGACAGCCGCAAGGAACCGGCGCTGGTCGCCGAGCTCATCGCCGAGGCGCGCGCCCTCGTTGCCATCGGCGGCGGCGACGTCGACGTCGATTTCCGCCAGGACGTAAGCCCCGCCCTCGCGGTGCTCGGCGACCCCATCCAGATCCAGCAGGTGCTGCTCAATCTGATGCGCAACGCGATCGAGTCGATGGCCGGCAGGGCGGAGCGCTGCCTCTGCCTCAGCGCCGCCCCGCGCGGCGACATGGTCGAGATCGCCGTCCGCGACAACGGGCGCGGCATCGACCCCGGGGTGCGCGAGACCCTGTTCGAGCCGTTCAATTCGACCAAGCAGGACGGCATGGGCGTCGGCCTCTCCATCTGCCGCACCATCGTCGAGGCGCATGGCGGGCGGATCTGGGCGGCGCCGGCCGAAGGCGGCGGGGCCGTCTTCCGCCTTACCCTTCCCAGCGTCGGCCGCGGCTGAGGCGGCCCGCGCAAGACGCGGAAAGGGCGGGCCCGGCAGTTCGTGGGGGGAAAGCCGGACCCGCCCTAGCAATGGTCACGACCAGTGACGGCCCTGATTGTCGCTAATCTGGGTCAATCCGAGGTTGCCGCGCAATACCGTGCAAACACGGTATGGCGACCTCAATGCTCCGCGCCGGACACCAGGGCGATGATCTCCGAGATCCGCCGCGCGCCCAGCCGCCGCATCATCCGGCCGCGGTGCATCTCAACGGTGCGGTGGCTGAGGTCGAGCTCGCCGGCGATCTCCTTGTTCGACATGCCGCGGGCGACAGCGTCGAGGATCTGCCGCTCGCGCGCGGTGAGCAGCTCCAGCTTCTCGCGCGCGTCGCCGCCCTGCCGGGCCTGGGCGTCGACCAGCTCGAAGGCCCGCGCCATCAGCGCCGACACCTCCTCGTAGGGGAAGGGCTTCTCGAGGAAGTCGAGCGCGCCGAGCTTCATCGCCCGCACCGCGAGCGGGACCTCGGCATGGCCCGTCATCATGATCACCGGCCACCGCACGCCGCGCTCGGTCAGCGCCTCCAGCAGGGCGATGCCATCCATCACCGGCATGCGGACGTCGAGGAGGACGGGCCCCGGCTTGAGCTCCGGGAGCGCGTCGAGGAAATCCGCGGCCGACAGGAAGGGCCGCGCGTCGATCGCGTCCTCCTGGAGGAGCATGCGCAGCGACATGCGCATGTCGCGGTCGTCGTCGACTATGTAGGCGAGGCGCTGGGCCGCGGGAGGGGGCGGCGCAGGGGACAAAGCAGCTTCGGAACGCGACATTTGAGAGGAGCTAACAGCCTTTTGGCGGTAATGACCAGTGACAATTCAGGCGCCCCGGCGGGTGGAGTCGGCGGCGAACTCGCGCAAGAAGGCGAGCAGGCCGGCGGCGGCACGGCGGCGGCGCGTCGGATCGGTCGCTTCCGTGAGCAGCGGCCGAATCTGCCTGTCCACATAGAATGACGGGCCTGAATAGGCCATGGTCCAATCAGGAAAATAGCGCGCCTCGATATCGTCCTCGGCGACGACGTGCAGGTTGCGGTGGCGCGAATCCGCGCGGATCGAGGTCATTACGGCCTCGATCGCGTTCGCCTCGCCTTCAAGCACCTGCGCGAAATGCGTGCGGGTGTAGACGAGCGCGCCTGTCAGGCCGAGCTGTTCGTTACGGGCACGCGCGGATTCGACGAGGGCATCGACCTCGTGCGCATCCTCGGGCCACGAAAGACAGCTCTCGCTGACATAGAGTAGACACCTGATCCCCATAGGGTCCATTCTATTTCTGTCGGGAAACAAGCGGATAGAGCAGCTCGCTCTCCCCCGCAACCGCGATTAGGCCGGGTGCCTTTCCAGCCAGGCGTCGATCTTCGGGACGATCTCCCGCGCGACTTTGGCGCGGGACGCGATCTCGAGCCCGGCCTCCTCGCTCGTATGCCAGTCGCTGCGGGGGATACGGCGGCGGGCATAGGCCATCAGCTCGGCCGCGCGCGCCCGGTCATGGGCATGCTCGGCGATCATCGGCATGAACATGAGCTGCGTCTCGCTGTCCGCCGGCATCCTGTCCTGGTGGGCGAGCGCGTAGCGCCAGGCGGCGTCGGGGTGCCAGTTGGCGATGTCGTCGACCAGCCAGGCGCCCTGGCCGGAGAGCGCGTCGGGGCCGAGCGCGAAGGCGAGGGCGCGCTCGACCAGGGCCGGCGCCTCGAAGCTCGTCATGACGTGGCTGAGCTGCTCGCGCTCCAGATTGTCCCGCGAGCCGCGCAGCAGGGCGAGGAAGCGGTCGAAGGTCGCCGCGTCGCCCTGCATGGCGACGATCCGCAGCAACGCCTCGCGCAGGTTCGGCGACACCGAATTGGGATCGGCCTCGAAGCGCGCGTATCGCCGCATCGCCTCCGCCCGCACGCCCTCGTCGCCGAACCGCGCCATCAGCCGCAGCAGCAGGGCGCGTGTGAGCGGCATGTTGAACGATTCGCCAGGCCGCTCGTCCCAACCGGCGCGCGCGTAGAGCGGCCGCAGCAGGGCGAGGACGCGCTTCCTGTAGGCGGCCCGCGCGGGGCCGTCGTCGTGGAGCAGGTCGATCTCCTCCAGCGTCTCGATCGCCTGGCGCCAGACTCCCGGCTCCGCGTCGGCGGGAAGCCTCCGGATCGTTTCCAGGAAGGGGTCGACGGGCTGGTAGCCGGCCTCGGCCAGCGCCCAGCCGTCGTAGAGGAGGCCGAGCTGGTCGTCCGCGTCGAGCCGCGGCACCGCCTCCAGCAAGGCGGCGAGCGCCGCCGGCGCGTAACGGGTGCGCGCATAAGTGCGCTGGCGGGCGTTGACCACGTAGGGCGGCGAGCCGACGGCGGCGAACTCCTGCGCCGCGGGACCGCGCACCGTCTCGATGCGCTCCTCGCCGCCGGAGGCGCTGCGCACCGCGACAGGAACCGAGAGCTCAAGCGGCCGCGCCTTGCCGTCCTCCGAGAAGCGCCCCTGCCGAAGCACGATGCGTCCCGCCGCCTGGGGTCCCGCCGCGACCAGCGGCACGCCGGTGGTCCGGGTATAGCCCTCGGCGATCGCGCGCACCGGCTTGCCCGAAGCGCGCCCGATCGCCGCCCAGAAGTCGCCGCTCACCGCATTGCCGTAGGCGTGGGCCTTCATGTAGGCCCTGAGGCCCTCGCGGAACGCGTCGGGGCCGGTGAAGCGCTCGATGAGCTGCACCGTCGCCTGACCCTTCTTGTAGGTGATCGAGTCGAACGTCTCCTCCGACTGGCCGACCGTCGCGATCGGCTGCACCACCGGGTGGCTGGACGATTTGGCATCCTCCCGCATCGCCGCCTCGCGGTCCACCGCGCCGACCATTACCCACGGGCGCCAGTCGGGGTGGAAGGCTTCCATCGCCTTCACCTCCATCCAGGAGGCGAACCCCTCGTTCAGCCACAGATCGTCCCACCAGCGCATGGTGACGAGGTTGCCGAACCATTGGTGCGCCATTTCGTGGGCGACGGTGTTGAAGGCGCCCTGCCTGTCCTCGTTGGTGGAAAGCCGGGCGTCGACGAAGACGGTGTTCTGCGAATAGGCGACCGCCCCCCAATTCTCCATCGCGATGCCGGAGATGGTGCCGGGCGCGACGACGAGGTCGAGCTTGGGCAGCGGATAGGGCAGGCCGAAATAGTCGTTGTAGAAAGGCAGCAAAGCCGCCGCCGCGTCGAGCGCGTAGCGGCAGCGCTCCGCATTGCCCTTCAGCGTGACGACGCCGAGATCGACCCCCGCCACCGTCCTCGAGACGCGCTCGAAATCGCCGGCCGCGACGAAGAAGAGGTAGCTCGCCATCCGCGGCGTCCGGCGGAACCAGACCCGCTTCAGCCCGCCGGGCAGCGCCTGCGTCCGCTCCTCGGGCATGTTCGAGACCGCCAGCTGGGCGGCGGGGACGACGATGTCGAGGCTGTAAGTCGCCTTGAGGTCCGGCTCGTCCCAGCCCGGCATCAGCCAGCGCGCGCCGGTCGGCTCGAAATTGGTCATCAGCGTGCGGTGCGGGCCGCCGGCGCCGACCGAGTCCATCGCGAAGAAGCCCGACGTCGCGGTGTTGAGCTTCGCGCGATAGGCGATCTCGACGACGTGGCGCCCCTTGCCGAGCGCGGCGGGCGGCGTCAGCACCAGCCGCTCCGCCCCGGCCAGCAGCCGCGCCCGCGCCGGGCGGCCGTCGATCCGCGCGCGCTCGATCGTCATGCCGGCGGCGTTGAGGACGAGGGTGCGCGCCGGCGCCTCCGCCTCGATCGTGGCGCGGACGGTGCCCGAGAATCGCATGCGCGGCGCGTCGGGGCGGAGCGAGAGGCTGTAGGAGAGCGGCTTGACCCCGGCAGGCAGCCCGCCCGGCGTGGTCGCGGCGGCAGCGGCGGCGGGCGAGGCGAGGAGGAGCGCCGGCAGCGCGGCGGCCGCGAGGCGCACCGTCAGGGAAGCGCGCGGGAGGTGCGCTCTCCCGGCGGGAGGGGCAGCTCCGGCGCGGCCGGATCGGCGGGCGCCTGGTGCGGATCGGGAAGCGGGCTGTCGACCGGCTGCGGCTCCGCCGGCGCGGCGAGCGACACGCCCTCCGCGACCGCGCCCGAAACCGGCGCGTGGGCGGCGGCGGGGCTGGCGTCGAAGGGATCGAACGGCGCGGCGAGCGGATGCTCGCGCATGATCCGCTCATTCTCCTCCTTCCACTTCTTCTCAAGCTCCTCGAGCTCGGACTGGCGGATCATCTCGTCGATGCCGGAGCGGAAATGGCCGGCCATCGCCCGCGCCTTGCCGATCCAGCGGCCAACGACCCGCATCACCTTGGGCAGGTCCTTGGGTCCGATGAAGATGAGCGCCACCACCGCCAGCAGGAGCAGCTCGGACGGGGCGATGTCGAACATGGCCTACGCCTCGCGCGGCGGCGGAAGGATCAGGGCTCGCCCCGGTCCGCGGGCTGGGCGGGAGGCACGGCCGGCTCGGCGGGCCGCGCCCGCTCGACCGGCGGGACCTCGATGGTGGACCCGTCCGGAAGGCGCCGGGCCGGCTCGGCCGGACGCGCCGCGTTGTGCGCCTCGTCTTCCTCCGAAATGCCCTTCTTGAAGCTCTTCAGCCCCTTCGCGACGTCGCCCATCATGTCGGAGAAACGGCCCTTCCCGAACAGGAGGAGCAGCACGATCCCCATGATAAGCCAATGCCAGATGCTGAGGCCGCCCATTACCAATCTCCAATGACGTGAGGGCCTACCTAGGCCTCCTCGCCGCCACTTTCCAGTTCGAGCTTTGGGGGGCGGCGGAAGGGGGGCTCGGGCAGGAGCGGGTTTCCTATTTTTCGCGACGAGAACAAAATAGGATTTGCATAATAGGAATTCGTTTGTTCTAATTGCGTTCAATCACGAGTCGGGGCGAGGATCGAGCGATGGCGGGGAGGAAGAGGGCGCAGGACGTGCTCGGGGTGCCGGCAGTATCGATCGGCGGACCCGCCCACCTGGCACCGTCGCAGGTCGGGCGCGGCCAAATTATGACAAAGAATTCATCGAATTACGGTACCGATACGATATTGACGCGGCCCCGATGCGCATGGTCGTCTCCCCCATTCCGACTCGAACAGGGGCTTTCGATGCGAAGGAAAAGACTGGCCGCCGGGCTGATCCCGGCGACGATCCTGTTTGCGCTGGGCAGCGCGGCGGCGGCGACCGAGACGATCACCTACACCTATGACGCCAAGGGCCGGCTGGTGAAGGTCGAGCGCTCGGGCACCGTCAACAACGGCGT
>Ga0070660_100000178_pt1 | contig 41893 bp, 40 predicted proteins | sample KBSC33metaG_FD_64670 | JGI IMG/M metagenome (GOLD analysis project Ga0070660, IMG submission 64670) | Corn rhizosphere microbial communities from Kellogg Biological Station, Michigan, USA - KBS C3-3 metaG | ecosystem: Host-associated > Plants > Roots > Rhizosphere > Soil ... | reverse complement strand
CGCCAGAACTTGACGCCGTCGCCATCCTTCCACGAGTACCAGAAGCTGTCCGTCTTGGGAATCCAGCCTGGCGTCAAGGACATGCTGTAGATGAACGGCCGCAAGGCCTCCGGTGTGAACCGATCGGCGGCTTTCCAGTTCGCGTGAACGACGGGACTTTGGGCAATCGCCCCGGCGCTTAAAAGGCCAGCGCCGAAAAGTGCAAGGATTTTCATAAAGAAGAGCGGCTCCTTAAGCGGAGTTAAGAATCCGATTATCGTACACCCTTACACCCGTCAGAGGTTCCCTTCGGGAGTGCGCGAACTCGCTCGCGCTTTTTCATCAGGCGGCTCGCCGCCAGCCTCGTATCAGCTCAGAACAGAGAGTTCAATCGCCCATGAGGAGCGAACAAGCGAAACTACCATGCGAGGCGAACCGTTCCGATTCACGGTTCACGACGAACGATTCACGACTGTCAAAAAAAGGCTGCCGGGCCTCTGATAACGCCGGCAGCCATGCCTTGTATTGTGCGGCTTCAGGTCGAGCCCGAATGCCTTAGCTGAACCTAAGAGCTTCTGGGGAGAAAGCTTCCGCGGTCTTGCACTCACACGGAGGACGCAATCTGCGTTCCCGATCGTTTCCGTCGGGGAATAAAGGGCACAAAAGGCACGATTCGTTCAACCGATTTTGGCTTTTGGATCTTGGCCAATCGAGGCTTTCACCTCGCCCCTAAGGCTGGGAATTAGCCCCTTAAAAACGAATCCAGCCGCAAACCCAAATTCGAAAATCCAAAATTGAAACGGCCCCTTCCGAAGAAGAGGCCGTACCCAACAGGAGGTGCTAACTACCACGCACGTCCGAAGATCGCGGAACCGCTTTCCGTGCGCCTTTGCACCGGCGATCCCGGCCCCATCGGCCGACATGGGCGACTGCAAAAGCGCGAACGCCAGAAAATCGCTGGGAGCAGACAGCGACGTCGCTCCTGTCCGAACCATGGCGGGCCCGGCAGCCATATCCCAGTTCTCGCTCGCTTACGGGGTTAGCTGTCGGGTTCGGGCCAAGATACCCTTGGAGCCCCTATTAGGCTCCGTTCACCCCTAAGGTTCGGTTCCCCCGCTCAATTCCGGTTGCCCGGATTCGACTCAGCGGTTGGCTTTGCAGCCACGATTTAAATATACCACTGGTTCTGCGAATCCGTTCCAAGTGTTTTGAACGATCTACCAGCGAGCCGAGCAACGGTGGCGTAGGTCCCCTCACCCCCGTGCCCCAAGCGGCCACTTGCACCGCGCTTCTTGCCGGAGCTGCAATGCTCCTCAAAACGCGTCAGCGAAACGGCTAAGGCATCTGCGCGAGGAACCCCGCCGCTATATTGGGCATCGCGATCCCTTGCGGGAGTTGCTTGGAAGTTTTGCGGAGTTCGCAACTAGCAAGTTGACAAACCTCGTTTTCAACTACTTAGTAAGTAGATGAATATGGAGTGCGCCGACCTGGCGGCGCTTTCAACCAGCGAGCCTGCGAGCGCGCCAGCCCAACGATGGCGGCAAATTGGTCAAGTAGTGCTCGGGAGGATCGGGATCGGGAGGAGCCGTGCCTCACAACTTCCTCACAGCGCCGCTGTATAGTCGAAGGGCAGAATGCGGGTTTTGTTGGTTGAAGACGACGCCCTGATCGCCGAAGGCATTGTTGCCGCCTTGGCGAAAGAAGGTATCGAGGTGGAGGTTGCGAGAAACGGCGAGCAGGGGCTTGACGAAGCGATCCTGCGCCCCTTCGGGGCCATCATCCTCGACGTCATGCTTCCGAAGATGGACGGCTGGACGGTCTGCGAGTCCATACGGAAGGCCGGCTTCACCACGCCGATCCTGATGCTGACCGCGCGCGACGCCATTGAAGATCGCGTCCGCGGTCTTGAAGGAGGCGCTGACGATTACCTTGCGAAACCCTTTGATGTCCGCGAGCTTTACGCCCGTCTGCGAGCTCTCATCCGCCGCGACGCGGTCCACCGGACGGGCAAGCTCGAGCTCGGAGATCTCGTCATCGACTCCAAAGCTCACACCGTCTCAAGGGCAGGACAGCCGATCAAGCTGACTCCGCGGGAGTTCAGCCTTCTGGAAGCCCTCGCCCGGAACGAAGGCCGCACCCTCACCCGCGAGGTGATCCTTGAGAGCGTCTGGAACAACGAAGAGAGCCTAGACAACACGGTGAACTTCCACATCACTTCACTGAGAAAGAAGGTCGACGCCAGCTTCGACACGAAGCTGATCCACACCGTGCACGGCATCGGGTACGTGCTCCGGCGGGCCGGATAGATGCGCAGCTTCCGCGCACGCCTGACGCTCTGGAACGTGCTCGTCCTCGCCATCGTGCTGAGCGCATTCGCCTTCGCGCTGGTCCTCAGCAATCAAGCCCGTGCGGCGCAGGCAATCGATCGTGAACTGGAAGGGCGGGCCAGGGAAGTGCTCGGCCCTCCCGGCGGCAGGCGACAGCAAAACAACGGGGACCCCTCCCCCCCTCGGGACGGGACGGGGCCGGGACGGGACGACGGTCCGGGCCAGGGAGAAGGCCGCCGACCCGGCGGGCCCCCCAGCGTCGAGCAGATGCGTCGCATGGGTATCGACGAGAACACGATCCGCATGGCCCAGCTCCGCAGGCCGCGCGTCTTTGATGCGCAAGGGCAGCCAGACGGCCCGATGCGGAACGACACGCCACTCGACTCGAGGGGACTTGACCTCGCCCTCAAAGGGCAGCATATCTATGCGAGCGTTCCCTGGCAGGGCAGACGCATTCGCGTCCTTTCTTGGCCGATCCTGCAGAACGGGCGCGTGGACCGGGTGGCACAGGTCGCCCGCGACCTCGAACCTCTCGATGAGCTCTGGCAAGCCCAGATCGCGACTGTGTCCATCGCCGTGCCCGTCGCGCTGCTGATCGCCGCCGCCGGCGCGTTCTTCCTCACTGCGCGAGCCATGCGTCCCATCGGCGCCATGAAAGCCGCCGCCGCATCGATCACGGAGGCTGACCTAAGCAAGCGCTTGAACATCCAAGGACAAGACGAGTTCGCCGATCTCGGTAAGACGTTCAACTCGATGATCGCGCGGCTTGAAGTTGCCTTTTCGCAGCTCCACACCGCCTATCACGATCTCAGTGAAGCCAGCGAGCAGCAGCGGCGCTTCACAGCTGACGCTTCTCACGAGCTGCGCACGCCGTTAACGCGCCTTCGCCTGGCGATCGACGTGGCCAACGCTCCAGGTGCCACGCAAGCCGACAAAGACAGAGCTGTCGCGGTCGCGGACTCGACCACCCGCTCGATGTCGAACCTCGTTCAAGAGCTTTTACTCCTTGCCCGTGCTGACGCGGGGCAGATGCACCTCAAGCGCGAAAGGCTGGACTTACGCCTCGTGGCCAGTGACGCGGTCTCCGCGCTGCCGCACGACAAGCAAGATCGCATCACGACCGAGTTCCCGAGCGAAGCCGTCGCGATGGTCGGGGACGCCGATTCTCTGCAGCGGCTCGCGACGAACCTCTTGGCCAACGCGCTCCGCCACACCGAGGAAGGGAAGTCGATTACCATCCGCGTACGCTCGCTTGGGGACGAGGTCGAGCTCTCCGTTGAAGACCACGGCGAGGGCATAGCGCCGGAGCATCTGCCGAAGATCAAAGAACGCTTCTACCGCGTGGACAGCGCCCGCAGCGCCGGCGACGGAGGGGCTGGGCTCGGCTTAGCAATCTGCGACACGATCACTCAGGCGCACGGCGGACGTCTATGCATCGCCAGCGATAGCGGCAAAGGAACGAGAGTCGCCGCATATTTTCCGAAAAACCCGGAAAACAAATAGATTCCTCACACGATTGGATTAGAACTGTAGTACATCCCCGCTTTGGTGGGGTGGAGGTAACCATGAAACGAACACTATTGAGCCTCGCAATGGCCGCTTTGCTGGCCGGAATCACCTTCGCACAGGGAGGTCCTGGCGCTGGTGGACCTCCGCCTGCAGGCCCTCAGGGCGGCTTCCCGGGCGGGGGTATGCGCCAGGGCGGCGGAATGATGGCCGGTGGCCCGCAGCTCCTCATGCGCCCCGACGTTCAGAAGGAACTCAGGCTCACCCCTGAGCAGGTCGAGCAGATTCAGCAGCTCATGCCCCGCCGCGGCGGTCGTGGGGGCTTCGGCGGTGGCCAGGGTGGCCCCGGCGGCGGCGGCGGTTTCGGTGGCCGCGGCGGTGAAGGCGGAGGTCCCGGCGGACAGGGCGGGTTTGGCGGTGGCCAAGGCGGCCCCGGCGGACCCGGCGGCGGGCAAGGTGGGTTCGGAGGCGCCGGCGGCGCTGGCGGACAGGGCGGCGGTCCGGGTGGCCCTGGCGGATTCGGCGGTGGCCAGGGTGGACCTGCCGGGCAAGGCGGATTCGGTGGAGGTCAGGGCGGACCTGGCGGACAGGGTGGCTTCGGACGCGGTCAGGGTGGGCCTGGCGGCCAGATGCAAGACCTCGAGCCGAAGATCCAGCAGATCCTCAGCCCCGAGCAGTATCACCGCTACCGAGAATTGGCGCTCCAGTTCCAGGGCGCAATGGCGCTCAGTCGCCCCGAGATCGGCGATAGGGTTCGGCTGAGCGATCAGCAGAAGGACCAAATCCGGCAGATCATGGACGAGTTCCGCAAGGCCAACCAGCCTCCGATGGGTCAAGGCGGCCCCGGAGCCGGAGGATTTGGCGGCGGTCAAGGCGGTCCTGGCGGTCAGGGTGGGCCTGGCTCCGGAGGCTTCGGCCGAGGGCAGGGTGGACCTGGCGGGCAGAACTTCCAGGAGATGCAGAAGAAGCGAGAAGAGCTGAATCAAAAGATCCTAGCCATTCTCACCTCCGAGCAGCGCGGCCAGTGGAACTCCATGCTCGGCAAGCCGTTCCACTTCGAGCAGATGCAGCCGCCGAACAACGGTGGCGGACGCGGCCCCGGTGGCGGACCTGGAGGTCCTGGCGGCGACAACTAGTTAGTCCCAAGCCCCTCTTCGCCCAATCGGAAAGGAGGGGCTTTCTTATGTCTGAGGCAGCGCGCGGGCGTTGGCTCGCTGCCGAGCCCACGAACCCCAGAGCACTCCAGTAATGACGATGGCGAATCCGACCCATTGCAGTGGCGCGAGGGACTGGCCCAGCAGCGCGTAAGCAAAGAATGCCGCCAGCGCGGGCACGAAGAACTGATAGATCGTTGTGGCGGAAGGGCCGACTTGGCGGAGACCTACGTTGAAAAACACGAATCCCATGACTCCGCTTAGCAGCACCACCTGCCCAAAGTTCGCCCAAGCAACCGGGCTAAGGTTTGACCAGGGTGCATGAAGCATGGGCATCAGCCCGTAAGGGATCAAGACGGGAAGGGCACCGGGCATCGACATCGTGAGCAGTTGAGAGGGCGAATAGCGCTTTAGCAAGGGGCGAGTCAGCACGATTCCGAGCGACCATACGAACGCCGAGGCGAGGACGACCATGTCGCCGCGCCAGATGTCCACAACCGTTCCGGGCTTTGGTGCCGCCGATTCTAGAGCTACGCAGGCGACGCCGGCGAAAGCGAGAAACGCGCCGCCGAGTGCCGGAGCGCTGAAGGTCTCCTGTCGAAAGAGCACCGCAAGCAAGGGAGTGATCAGGGGGACGGTGGCAAGGACGATCGCACCCTCGCCCGCGGTCGTGTACCGAATGCCGCTCAGAAACAGCACCATGTACACCCCCATCGTGATGAAGCCCACCAGCAGCACGCGCCAGCGATCCTCTTTGGCGGGCATGAGTGACTCGCCTCGAACGCGGCAGATCACGACGAGCAGCGCCCACATCAGCAGGAATCGGCTGAGGGCGATCGCCTCCGGCTTCAGCTCCCGATAGAGCATCTTGAGCGAGACGAAGTTGTAGCCCCAGGCGAGCATCGTGAGCAGCAGGGGGGCGCTCAGGAGCTTGAGCCGCGATCGCACAATCAAAGGGTACCGAGTAGACTGCCAGCGATGCTGGGGCTCTTGGTTGCGGTGGCGCTCGCGCCCTCGGCGCAGACGGCGACGCGCTACGACATGGCGCAACGCCTCGTCGCGATGGACTACCAGTGGACCGTCAACCCGGACAGGGCGCGACACGCTTTGGCGGTGCCGCATCTAGTGAAGGCGGTGAACGCGTTCTTTACCAATGGCGGTGCGGTGGCCTGCCAAGAACTGGATCTGGCACGGTGCGCTGCGATGGGCGCGACCCCGTCCACGGGCGATGCGATCACCTTACGGTTTACGCCTCCCTACGCGGAGCCGAAGAGCGTCGCGAAGTTGCATGTAACCTGGGCTTACACACCGGTGGATGTTCGTCCGGTGCGGGTGACCGTCGGCAGCCAGACGATTATCGCGACGCCTGGACGCGAGTTGACGATCGATGTGCGTCCGGAGCAAGTCGTACCGGAGTTGCTGCAGAGCCCGGAGGCCGGTGTGCTGGTGCCGGTGACGGTCGGTGAGCAACCCCGGTCGGCGTACCTGAGCGTTGTAAAGGGGCTGAAGGCGAGGGCCACGAGCATGCTCGCGTCGAAGCAACCGGAGGCAAAGTTCCTTGCGAACCGGGTGCTGGCGCAGATGGACGCTACCGACGTTGACGTGGAAAAGCCGCTGATTCAGATGGTTTTCACGGCGGAGATTCTGGACGAAGGGCGGCAGCGGCTGGACCAACTCGATGAATTGCCGCTTGTTCATTCCGGTGCGACGGATTTCCGGCTTGCTCTTCCGAAGGCCCTGAAAGGCAAGGTTAATGTGCCCGCTACCGTCGTTGTGGCGCTGCATGGTGCCGGAGGCACTGAGGACATGTTCTTTGAAGCGCTGGGGCATGGGGCCGCGGTCAGGGAGGCGCTGTCGCGCGGTTGGGTGTTCATTGCTCCTCGTGACGGTGCTTCGAGCGTGTCCGATGTGCTGACCTGGCTGCGGGACCGTCGGCGGTTGAAGGTCTCCCGCGTGCTCTTGATGGGGCACAGTTTGGGGGGCATGCTGGCGGTGGGCTCGGTGGCGAGCTGCTCACCGAAGCCGAGTGCCCTGGCGCTCTTCTCTCCGGCAGTTCGGGCTGTGCCCGCCGATGTTCCGGTGTATCTCGCGTACGGGAAGCAGGACCTGCCGATGATGCTGCCGAATATGCAGGCGCTTGGTAGCGACCTGCGCAACCGGAGCAATAGCAGGGTTGTAGAGCTCGATCCCTGCGAGCATTTGATGTCACCTGCTGACGGAATCGCGGGCGCGTACAAGTTCTTCGATTCTCTTGCGGCCCGATAGCGGACGGTCGGTCAAGTTTGCCGGATTTCGCGGGGCTATGCTGAGAGCATGCAAGCTCCAGAGTTTCGTTGGGACGAGGTAGGAGAGGACCATCCGATTCCCCTGCTCCACCGGAAGCGCATTCAAACGGAGAACATACTCCTAGCTCGAGTTCGGCTCGATAAGGGATGCGTCGTTCCGCAGCACTCGCATGAGAGCGAGCAAATCGCGATGCACGTGTCCGGCAGGGCGCTTTGGACGATCGGCGAAGGGGACGCGGCCTATGAGCGGGAAGTTGGCGGTGGCGAGGTGTTGGTGTTGCCGTCGAACGTGAAGCATGCACTAAGGGTGCTTGAGGACACGGAAATCATTGACATCTTGAGCCCTCCGGGGCCTATGGGTGTCGACGCGCAGACGCGCTGATGGCCCGTTCACCTCTAGGCGAGTTCCGCCTCTAACGGATGAGGCTGTTTGTGCCGAAAATTCCTATAGCCTTGCCCATGCCAAGCCTATGGAGAGCCTAGATTTTCCGCGCCTCGTCATCATGATTCGCCGGGCCACCAATCTGCTGGCCCTGCCGGATTCGGCGATGAAGCTCATTCAGGCGATCGACGGTGGGGAAGCTTCGGCTCGCGACCTCGAGCGCATTATTGCCGCAGACCCGGGGTTGGCCTCCACGCTCTTGCGCGTCTCTGCCCATGACGGCGTCAGCTTTCTCAACCCGCCGACGCTGCGTCAGGTGATCATGCGGCTGGGACAGCGTTCCGTCCGATCGGTAGCGGTTTCGCTGGCGATGAAGGAGCTGCTGAAGGATCCCTGCGGCTCCAAATATTTCGAGCCATTCCGATTTGCTCGGCATGGTCTGGTCGTTGGATTTCTGGCTCGATTCGTCTATGCACGCCGCCAGATGCTCGAACCGTTCGAGAGCGACTGGTCGGCTGATGAGCTCTTTTCAGCAGGGGTGCTGCACGACCTCGGCACCGGGCTTCTGGCGTACTCCGCCCCTGAAGTCTTCGATCGCGTGTATCTGTTCGCGAAGCGGAGCAAGACTACGTTCGACGAAGCTTTCAAGGAGATATTCGGCTCCTATCCAAGTGTTCTCGGAGCCGAGGCATGCGACCAATGGCGATTGCCGCCGTTCTTCGGCACGACGATGCGCTCGCTAAACACACCTTGGGACCTTGAAGAGGAATACACGGCACAATGCTGCCTCAGTTATGCACACTCCCTCGCCGAGCATTTGGGTGAAGGCTTGGGAAGGTGGGAAGTGGAGAGCGAGGGTGCCGCGGAAGCGGTGGCGGAAGTGGGCCTGGCTGAGACCGAGGTGGAATCCCTCAAGAACATCCTTGTGCAGCAGGTCGAGTCCTACATGGCTCCGAGCGCTGGCTCGCGGGCAGCTTAGTGGAGCGTTAAGCGCCAGCGGCCTTCCGCTAAGGAATCTCCCCGGAAGCCGCGGTGTCGAACGACGCCATCCGGCCGCCACCCGCACGAGGCGTAGAACGCCTTGGGTCGGTGGTTCCGCTCCTCGGTCCAGAGCGTCGCTTCCCGAAATCCCATGCTTGCCAGGCGCTGAATCACGTGCATCATGAGGGCTCGCGCATGGCCCTTGCCCCAGACTTTCGGGTGCGCGTAGAAAGAGTCGATTTCTCCCGTGTCTGGTTCCGCGCCATCGTCTTGCGACCGGCGAAGCACCGCTAGTGCAACGGGGCCATCGTCATCGACGATCCAAACTTCGCAATCGGTTGCTTCGATGGCCTCTCGCCATCTCTCAGGGGGTGACAGGCTCGCCAGCACTTCCGGTGCCAGCATTTCCGCCCACGCGGCCTGACCCGCCGCTCGGAACACTTCTTCCATGGCTGGCCAATCTGCAAGGCAAGCTTGTCGGATCACTGATAATCCGCGGCATCCGAGCGCATGCGCCAATAACGCACACCTCCGAACTTTGCGCTGGGGTAGCTGTGGTCGCGCGTTATCGAGCTCACAACCATGGTGCGCATGACGGGATGCTTCAGTGACCGACTCGTCACATGTCCCCCCTGGATGTCCGAATCTCCATCGTCGCCCGATCCTCTTACAAGCTTGCCTCCGACGATGACGGTCTCCTTTGTGAATCGAACCGTGAGGCGATTGCCGAGAAGGGTCCAGACGCCGGTACGGTCAATCAGCCGCTTCTCTGGGTCCATTTGGTTCGTGTGGAAAATGACCTTGCCGCGAGGGAAGAAGGCGTAGCACTCGTTCCACCCTGCGGCAATCTCATTTGAACGCTGCCAAATGCCGGCCAACTTCGCGGTCGTCGGGGTTCCAGAGACCTTGGCGTCCGTCTGACGGAGCAGAGAAACAGCGACAAGTGCGGTAAGCATGCACGCAGTATAGGCGCGTTCCGCGGGTGTAAACCGTCTGAACTTGGAACGTGGAGACTGTCGCCCCAACTCCGAACATCCGGCCCTGGCTGTTCGTGCCGGTGCTGTACTTCATGCAGGCCGTTCCGGTGACGGTCGTGCAGGAGGTTTCTACAATCTTCTACAAAGATCTGGGGGTGCCAAATGCCGCCATCGCGCAGTGGACTTCGCTGATCGCGCTGCCGTGGTCTTTGCAGTTCCTGCTGGGTCCGCTCGTTGACCTGAATGGACCGAAGCGAGCTTGGATTCTGAAGGGGCAGTTCCTTATTGCTCTTGGCTTAGGGCTAGCCGCGCTGCTGCTTCAGGTGCCGCATGCGTTTGAATTAACCCTCCTTCTCCTGGGATCTACGGCAATGGTTTCGGCGCTTTGCAATATCGCAACGGACGGGTTCTACATCCTCACCCTCGACCGCACACGGCAGGCGGCGTTTGTCGGTGTGCAAACGACCTTCTATCGGCTGGGACGGCTTTTCTGTGCTGGTCTGCTGGTGTATGCCCTGGGCCTGCTGACCTCGCTTCCTCGCATCGACGTGCAGTGTCCGCCGGGCTCATACCTGCGCTTTTTAGACGGAAGGAAGCAGATCGTGTTGACGGAGGCAAAGCTGGGGGTGAACAACTCTGCGGGGGGAGAGCTGACAGACGAGAAGGGTCGGATTTTGCAGCCCATCATCCGCTTGCCACATGGGACCACGAGTTGGTCCCTCGAGTCGGATGGAACTGTGCTTGCGGGAAGCTCGGCGGTGGGTCGGCTCGAGATATTGCATCGCGGTGGGGGCCCTTTACCCACGGTGCAATCGGGGAAGGGCTCGGCGTGGCTTGCAATTGAGCTCGGCTGGACGCTTGTGCTCCTGCTCGGCACGGGAATTTACTTCGGCGGGCATGTCTGGGCGCGGCGCGCGGTGCCTGACACAGCGGAGGACGTACCGGCAAGTGGTGACGCGGGAGAGCTGGGGCGAAATGTGCGACGGACTGTCGCTGTCGTGGCGCTTGGGCTCAGCGGCTACTTCGTGCTGAACGCCTTGGTGCGGCTTGGTGCTCATGGGTTGTGGCTACTGCTAGGCGGTGATCCTCTGGGTCCTTGGAAGGGTTGGATGCTGCCCGCGAGCAACCGGATCTTGGGGATGGACTTTCAACTGGGGGGTGCCGGAACAGAGGTCTTGCAGCTTGCTATTTGCTTGCCCATCGCCCTCGCGGCACTTGCCTATGCACGCAAGTCCATCAAGGGAACCCCGATGGGCGACGCCTTCAGCTCTTTCGTTCGGCAAAGCGGTTTCTGGGCGATTTTCGGGTTCATTCTCTTTTATCGATTTGGTGAGGCGATGGTGACCAAGATGTCGCCGCTGTTCCTCAAGGATGCGGTCGAGGTGGGGGGCCTGGCTGTGCCAAACGAGCGCTTAGGTTTGATCAAGGGTGTGGCGGGGGTGGCGGGCATCATCCTAGGAGGGATCAGCGGTGGCTATTTCGCGTCGAGGCTCGGCCTTCGACGCGCTTTTCTGCCCATGGCGGTGTTGATGCACCTTCCCAATTTGCTGTACCTGTGGGCGGCCCTTGCGCACCCGGCTTCCACCTCTCCTCTTCTCTTCGGCATCGATTTTCTCGACCAGTTCGGTTATGGCTTTGGGTTTGCGGGCTACTCGGTTTATCTGATGTGGGTCGCGCAACGAGGACAGTTCAAGACTTCGCACTATGCGATCGGGACCGGGATGGGCGCTTTGTGCATCGCTGTTGCGGGCATTCTGAGCGGCGTGCTGTTCGCCAACTTTGGCTACGTAGGCGTGTTCATTTCGGCCATGGTGTTCACGGTGCCTGGCACGCTCATGCTCTTCCTCATTCCTTACGAGGACTCGTTGGCGAGGACCTGACGAAGTGTCTGGACGGGCATGCCCGCCGCCCCCGCGATGTCGAGGATCTCTTTGACCTGGTGAAGGCGCGGATCGTATTTGGCCAGGACTTGGGGTCTCACCGCGGTGATGAGAGACTTGCGGCGGCTGGCGTGTTCTCGTAAGAGGGACTTCGTGGAGTCCGTCCAGGTGCGAGCGGTCAGTCCGGCTCGGACGGCGTCGCGGGCGGATCGGCCCTCGACGACGAAGTGCTTCACCCCCTTTGGGCTGGGACCCGCGAGTGATGCAACGAATCTAAAGGGGCTTAGATCGATGAGATGCTCCCGATCGGCCGGCCACGCTGATTTCAGGGCGAGGCCTTCTGGCTTGTGGCCGAGATTTTCGAAGAGCTCTAGCGCTTCCTTTTCTCGCTGCTCGCCTTCGACTGGATGTTTGCAGAACCAATCGAGGTCGTGGCCGTCGTTGAGGACGGCTTCCGCGGAAGCTGGGAAAGCGCGGAGGACGCGATTGGAGACGAAGAAGTGGAAGCGATGGCCGGTGCTGCGGGCGAGGTCGAGCAGGCGCAGGAGCATCGCGGGTTCGCCGTGGCCGAAGGCTTCGGCGTCGGGGGTGTCCCAGGGAACGTAATCGAGGTCTATTCTCAGGCAGAAATACATGGCCTCGGTGAGTTGGACGGCGTTGCTGTTAGTTTAGCGCTCCGCGATGTTTTGCGTTGCCCAGCCGGACTGAAGTCGGGGATACGAGATGCGGAGTGAACTCCGCGCTCCTTGAGGCGCTCCACGCCAATACAAAGCGCGAGCAAGCTCGCGCACTCCCAAAGAGTTGATCTCCATGGTACAATCTTTGCTTCGCGGCCCATCAACCGTTCGGCTGCGTGCTTAGCTGGAGTCCCGATTGATTACGATCCAACTGACCAAACTTGAATCCGCTCTCGACCAGGTGCGCAAGTCGTACCCCAAGCTGAAGCCCGCTGACGCGGCGCTTGTTACCTCGGCTTTGACCCTTGCCGGCCGGCATGCTGAAGCCATCTACGATGAGCGGCATTACACCTGGCCCGAGGATTACGAAGAGCTGACCCGCGCGATGGTTGGGCAACTGGAGATGGTGAACGACGGCATCGAGACCACCAAGAAGGTCGTCAAGAACGCGCCGGAAGAAGAGCCCGTAACGGTATCGGTCGGACTCGCACCGAATGTCAAGGCTGGCGAAAAGTTTCTCGGCGAGCGCAACGATCTCAAGACGCTCATGAGCGACATCCTGCAGAGCGGTGTCGAATACAGCTATGCCGGTACGGATATAGGCTGGCAGTGGGCGCTCGATCGGGCGAATTGGAGCACGATCAGCGGACAAGAATTGAGCCGGCGCATCAAGATCAAGGCGAGCTTCACCGAAGGTGCCGTCGGTTCTGAAGTCGGCGCAGCCGGTCCGAAGAAGAGACCTTCGAAGAAAGCCGCTCCCGCTCCGGCTGCTACTGAAGCTGCTGTGGAAGAGCCTGCGGCTGAGTAGTGGTTGCCACTCAGGCAGTTTGCCTTGCGACCAGGCCACCCGTGAAGATCTGGCCGGGCTACTCGCGCTCAATGGAGGAGTTCGCCGGTAACATCGTTGCCGCATGGACCCGCTGACGAGCCAAGTCGACCTGAGCGATGCTGAGCATCGCGCCAACCGGTCCGTAATGGACCAGGTGCTCGCGGAATGGCGCGAGAAGACGCTCTTGGCTCTGCAGGGCGGTGGCGCGGAAGTCGTCGCGAAGCACAAGAAGCGCGGGAAGCTCCTTGCTCGGGAGCGCATCGATGCTCTGCTGGACGAGAGTGCGCCTTTTCTCGAGTTTTCAACTCTGGCAGCCAACGGCATGTACGGCGACGAGGCTCCTGGGGCGGGCATCGTTACGGGCATTGGCCGGGTGCATGGCCGCGAGTGCGTGGTCGTCGCCAATGACGCGACGGTTAAGGGCGGCACATATTTTCCGATTACCGTCAAGAAGCACCTCCGGGCGCAGGAGATTGCGCTCGAGAACCGGCTTCCGTGCATTTATCTGGTGGACTCGGGCGGGGCCAATCTGCCGTATCAGGCGGAGGTCTTTCCGGATAAGGACCACTTCGGACGCATCTTCTACAACCAGGCGGTCATGGCGTCGAAGGGCATTCCGCAGATCGCTTCGGTCATGGGTTCTTGCACGGCGGGCGGAGCTTACGTGCCCGCTATGAGCGATGAGACCGTGATCGTGAAGGGGCAGGGGACCATCTTTCTGGGCGGGCCTCCCTTGGTGAAGGCGGCGACGGGTGAGGAGGTCTCTGCGGAGGATCTGGGTGGGGGCGATGTCCATACGCGGCTCAGCGGCGTCGCTGACCACCTTGCCGATGACGAGGCGCACGCCTTGCAGATCGTCCGGAATATTGTGGAGGGGTTGGGCGTGCGGCGATCGATGTTGGGCCCGGCAGCTGCGCCCGAGGAGCCTTTGTGTCCGCTAGAGGACTTGTACTCTCTGGTGCCCACAGACTCCAGGCACCCGATGAACATGCGGGAGGTGCTGGCGCGGCTACTGGACGGATCGCGAATGCACGAGTTCAAGGCGCGCTATGGAGCGACGCTGATTTGCGGTTTTGCTCGCATCCTTGGACACGAAGTGGGAATCCTCGCAAACGACGGAATTTTGTTCTCGGAGTCGGCGCTGAAGGGGGCGCACTTTATCGAGCTGTGCTGCCAACGGGGTATTCCGCTGGTGTTCTTGCAGAACATCACCGGGTTCATGGTTGGGCGGAAGTATGAGAACGAGGGCATTGCCAAGAATGGAGCGAAGCTGGTGACGGCGGTTTCCACAGCGAATGTGCCGAAGTTCACGGTCGTCGTCGGCGGCAGTTATGGAGCGGGGAACTATGGAATGTGCGGCCGGGCGTATGGGCCACGGCAGCTCTGGATGTGGCCGAACGCGCGGATTTCGGTCATGGGTGGGGAGCAGGCCGCGAACGTGCTGCTGACGGTCAAGGTCGATCAGCTTGCCGCAAAGGGCGAGTCGCTGACGCCGGAAGAGCAAGAGGCGTTCAAGGCTCCGACGCTCGAGAAATATCGGGTTGAGTCGAGCGCTTTGTATTCGACTGCGCGGCTTTGGGATGACGGGATCATCGATCCGGTGGATACACGCCGCGTTTTGGCGCTGGGCATCGAAGCTGCGCAGAATGCGCCGGTGGAGCCTGCCGGCTTCAGCATGTTCCGGATGTGACGCCACCCGAATGGCTGAACCAGCCGAGGTGCCGGACTCGTCTTTTGTACACTTATGGCGATGCGGCGGCTTGGCATTCGGCTCTTGGTGACGTTGGCAGTTGCCTTCGCAACCGCCGTTGCCACCCAGCCAGAGACGGATCCTTTCTCGGATTGGGTGATTTCTGGCGATTACGCCTACGGTCTCGTGCGCGCAGAGGCAGCTTCGACGAATGGCGCTGAAGATGTGGTGTGGACGGGTGATGGCACTGCGCTGGTGGTGGTTCGGACAGAACGCGTTCAAGATGCGCAGCTTCCGGAGCCGGTCGCGCCTCGGGCGACGGTTGTAGCAGTTTGGTCAAGAAGTACAGGCAAGATTCGCGACCTTTTGCGGTTCTCGCAGGAGCGGCGGATATCGGTGTTCCCGCTAGGCTCCACAAGTTCGGTGATCGTACACGCTGACGATCAGCACTTTCTGCTGGACACGGGTTCGGGGAAATCTGGTGCCTTGAGCGTGCCCGAGGGCGCCCTTCCCGACTTTTATCCGGAAGTCGCGCCTTCGGGCAAGCGGTTCGCGGTCCGCTTTACTTTGATGGAGTCCCCAGTCGCTGGACGCAATGGTGGTGCGTCGGCTCCGCCACAGGTGCGATCTTCGATCCGCATGTATGACTTGGCGGGCAGCATGGTCGCTGCAGCGGAGATACCGAGAGGCTATCGGGGTCTGCGTTGGACGCCCGATGGCTCGGTGGTGGTTTACACCGGTCGCACACCGGCACCGCAGTTGGAGCTCGTTCTGGGGAGTTCGGGATTCGTGCCGTACGAAGGAAGTCTGGCGCAAGAGCCACAAGAGGGCCCTGAGCCGCCCGTGGTCTTTAAGGGAGGACGTCTTGGGAACGGCAACTCCGTTGACATTCTGGAAATGTTGGCTCTGGAGAAGAGCGATATGGAGCGCGCACTTGTAAGCGGCGATAGGGAAGGAGAATGGACTTTCAGCCCGAAATTCGACGCGATCGCTTATATCAGTCATGGAGTGCCCATGGTTCGGCGGATTATCAAGATGCCGAAAGATCAATTCCTTGTCATGGTTAAGGAGGCGAAGAAACGGCGAACGATGAGCAATGCGAAGCAGGTTGCGCTCGCGATCATGATGTATTCAATGGACTCGGACGATGCCTTTCCGCTGATCACCAATTTCGCTGATGGCGTTATGCCGTATCTGAAGAATGCGGCTCTGACGAACGGCTTCGTGTACACGTACTCGGGAGGTCCGCTGGCGAAGGATGCGGATCCTGCGAAGACGGAGATCGGCTACATGCCGGGGGAAGGCGGGCGAGCGGTCACCTACGGTGACGGCAGTGTTCGATGGTTTCCTGACCCTTAGTCTTCGGTCTCCCACTGCCTGCGAATGGCTGCGAGACGTTCAACGACTTTGGCTTCAAAGCCGCGATCGGTAGGGGTGTAGTAAGTCTTGCCTTCGAGGCTCTCGGGAAGGTTTTGCTGCTTGGTGATGCCGTCCTCGTAGTCGTGGGCGTACTTGTAGCCTTTGCTATAGCCCAGGTTCTTCATCAGCTTCGTTGGGGCGTTGCGCAGATGGATGGGCACCGGGTCCGCTCGGGTCTCGCGGACGTCCGCTTGGATCGCTCCGAACGCTTTGTAAATAGCATTGCTCTTGGGGGCGGCAGCGAGATAGGCGACCGCTTCAGCGAGGGCGAGGTCGCCCTCGGGGCGTCCGAGGAAGTGGATGGCTTGCTGAGCGGCGATGGTGAGGGTGAGGGCGTGCGGATCGGCGAGGCCGATGTCCTCGCTTGCCATGCGGACAATCCGACGCGCGAGGTAGAGCGGATCTTCGCCGCCTTCGAGCATCCTGGCAAGCCAGTAGAGGCTCGCGTCGATATCGCTGCCTCGGACGCTCTTGTGGAGGGCAGAGATGAGGTCGAAGTGCTGCTCGCCGGCTTTATCGTAGAGGACGGTCTTGCGCTGCGCGACTTCTCGGACGAGGTCCAACGTGACTTTTTGCCCTTCAGCAGCGGCCGCCACTTGCTCGAGGAGGTTCAGGGCGGTGCGGGCATCCCCGTTCGCGAGCGTGATCATGCCTTGGCGTGCGTCGGCTTCTATCTCGAACCCGGTCTCAAGCCCGCGTTCGGGATCTTGTAAGGCTTGGTCGAGAACGTTACCGATTTCCTCATCCGTGAGGGCGTTCAGAACGTAGACCCGGGAGCGGGAGATGAGAGCCGCGTTGACCTCGAAGGAAGGGTTCTCGGTTGTTGCGCCTATGAGCGTCACCGTTCCATCTTCGACGACCGGGAGGATGGCGTCCTGCTGGGCTTTGTTGAAGCGGTGGATCTCGTCGATGAACAGGATCGTTTTGGCGGGCCGGTGCTGCCTCGCGGACTCGACAACTCTCCGAAGGTCCGCCACTCCAGCTGAGACGGCGCTGATGCGCTCGAAGCAGGCCTCGGTGGCTCTTGCAATGATCTCTGCGAGGGTGGTCTTGCCGACGCCAGGAGGGCCCCAGAGAATGATGGAACCGAGGCGGTCCGCCTCGATAGCTCGGCGGAACGCGGCGCCGGGTGCGGTCAGGTGTTCTTGACCGACGAACTCGTCGAAGGTTCGCGGTCGCATTCGTGCTGCCAGGGGTGCGTTGGCGGCCGTTGCGCTGCCGTTATCGAAGAGGTCCTGCTGCGACACAGGCTATCCTACGCCATTGGAGCCGTAGGAAAGAAGGGAACCTATGTGTGCGAACTACCGAGTGGGACTGAGGTTGGAGGAGCTGCTGGAGCGGTTTGGTATTCCTGCGGAGCAAGCGGAGCTGTTCGGCGATGCCGTGTTGCGGCCGACAGACCCTGTGCCGGGAATTGTTCTGTCAGGGAGCAGTTCGCAGGGAGCAGGGAACTGGTCTGGCAACGGGCAGCAGGCATCCGGCAGCAGCTTAGGGAACACGGAGCAGGGAACCGGGAGCAGCTCAGGCAACGGGCAGCAGGCATCCGGTAGCAGCTCAGGGAAACCGGAGCAGGGAACGGCGAGCAGCTCAGGCAACGCTCAGCAGGCAGCTGACAGCGGGTCCGCTCAATCGCCGGACGGCGGTTACGAGTTGAAGGTGCTGCGGTGGGGGTTGATTCCTTATTGGGCCGACGACATCAAGATCGGAATTCGAATGTTCAACGCGCGGTGCGAAACGCTGCTTGAGAAGAGGGCTTTCAAGGAATCCTTCGCGCATCGCCGCTGCATCCTGCCGATAGAGGAGTTTTACGAATACGACGATCTCTTTCGATATCGAGTGAGCAGGAGGGATGGGAAGATGCTCGGAGTTGCGGGGCTGTGGGACCGCAATCGGCATTTCCGAGAGCCCATCGAGAGCTGCACGATGGTGACGTGCGATCCGAACCCTCTTATTGCCACTGTGCATGATCGGATGCCGGCGATCTTGAGGGAAGCAGATTACGAGCGGTGGCTCGCCCCGACCGACAGGCCCGAAGAGCTCCTCGATCTCCTGAGCGCTTTTCCTGCAGAAGACCTCACGATGGCAGAGGACGGCGAACGGAAGTCGGCGAAAAAGAAACCGACCACCGCCTCGCTGTTCGACTAATTCGTTGCCAAGGCTACGCTCGCGCTTTTAGCAAGTCTCGAATATCGGTAAGCAACTCTTCTTCTTTCGTTGGGCCCGCAGTGGTCTCCTCGACCTTGCGCTTGAACTTGTTGGCCGACTTAACGACGAGGAACAGAACGAACGCTACGATCACGAAATTGATCACGTTGTTCAAGAAGATGCCGTAGTTCAGCGTCACTGCGCCTGCCTTTTGCGCGGCATCGACGGTAGTGAACGCATTCGAGCCGTCCGCCGCAGGCTTGAGGACAACGAACATATTTTCGAAATTGGCCTTTCCAGCGAGCGCAAGTACCGGGCTGAAAATGTCTTTCACAAACGACGCGATGATCGCGCCGAACGCGGCACCGATCAGAACGCCGACCGCGAGGTCAAGGACGTTTCCTTTGGCAATGAAGTCTTTAAACTCTTTCAGCATGGCTTAATGATCAAAACGGACGAACCCGCAAGAAAGCCGCGCGAGGTTACACCTTCAGCCGGAGAATTTCCGCTTCAAGTTCTTTGATCCGCTGATCCCGACGATATCGTTCGGTGTAATCGCGAAGTATCTTGGCGTAGCCCACTAATTCGCCCGTCTCCGTTCGCAGGGAAATCATAACACCGCTCCCCCAGAAGCGGTGACCATCCTTCCGCATATGCCAACGTTCGTCTTCCGCTCGTCCATGAACCTCTGCGGTTGTCATCTCCCAGTCAGGTATGCCATTGGCGCGGTCCTCGGGCGTGAAAACAATTTCCGGGCTTTTCCCAAGCCACTCGCTTTCGATGTAGCCAAAAAGCTGCTCCACTCCCGGATTCCAACTGTTGATTTTTCGCTTGAGGTCGATGCCAAAGATGGCGAAATCTTTGAGGTTTTCGATGATGAGCTTGCTGCGGTCCGCTTCACTTCGGCGCTCTTGCTCGCTCTCCTGATACAGAGCGACCAGAAGTTTGGCCGAAGCCTGTGCCCGGTTAGTGGCGCCGATCTTTGGCCGGAGCCGATCCCAATAGGTTCGCACGGTGCCCTCAGCGATGCCGAGTTTGCCGGCGATCTCCTTATCCCCGAGTCCCTCGGCAGCTAGCAGGACAATTTCGCGCTCGCGGTCGGAGAGCTGAAGGTGGTTTTGATCCATAGGGTATTTGGCCTCACGTATGACGAATGCCCGACTTGTGTATTCGTCAACCGAAGGCGTTTAATCTTCTGACTCGGTTTGAATCTGATTCTAACATGAACGCCGACAAAGAGCCCGTAACAGTCTTGCTTCTTGAAGATGCGGAGCTCGACGTCATCCTTGCGAGAAGAGCTGTGGAGCGGGCTCTGCCCCACGCGGTCATTGCCCATGCGCAGGATGGGGCCGACGCGTGGGAATTCCTCACCGAAAGGCGCCAGCTACAGGGGGTTTCTTGCCGCGGCAAGCTGGCGCTTGCCGTACTCGATATTCGAGTGCCGAAGGTTACGGGTTTGGAACTGCTCGCTCGCATCAGGCAGGACAGCCACTTCCATTCGACGAAGGCCATTGTCATGTCGACGTCTGACGACGACCGCGACATCTCAGAAGCGCACCGATGCGGGGCAGATGCTTATCTGGTCAAACACATTGACGCAAGTGAGTTCGTGCGTACTCTAGCGACCCTGGTGAAAGAGCACTGCCGAATGTCTGAGTTTCGCAAGGGTTTACTGTTTGGCGTTCCGAGCTTCGCCTAGTGTGCCTTTCGCCAGCCACAAGGGCATGAGCTGATAGGAAACCTTACCGCTCTTGACTGCGGTGTCGCGATCGAGCGCCGCCTTTAAACGGCTTTCTGCCTGAGTACCGGGATAGAGCCGCACCTCGCGAAACTGGCCGGCACCTTCGAGGGTTCCATGCTCCCGTCCTTGAAGCTTTCGAGCGACCCTCGGCCACTTGCCCGTTCCGACGTTGTCGCCGGCGCTTAGAAGAAGGATTCGGTTCTCGGCTATCAAATTCGGGTCCACGTGCTTGATGTCGATCCCATGCGCATGGGTATTCCAGCGATAGACCTCGAGGTGCATGACTCCTGCTTGCACGTAGGGGTCGGCGTTAAAGCATTGGCGAACGGCTTCCGCGCTCGGCACCTGAAGCACCACGATGCCGCGGCGGAACTCCGTGGGGTCTCTTAACGGACCTGCCGCTAGGAGCTTGTGCTCGGCAAAGAGTTTCTTAAAGTTGCCGATGTGCTCGTCCTGCATAGACTGGACCCTTTCTGAGGCTGGGCGAACATCACCGCGCACGAGAAAGACGAACCAAATCGGCTGCTCCCTCGCCCAAACGGGTGAGCAGAGACCAAGAAGCCATAGCACTGCGAGCAGGCCTTTCACGCCTTTTATTATGCTGTGTGCCCTTGGAAATGACCCCCTTTTGAAAATCTGTCGTCGTAGTGTTGATGAGCGAGTGGTTCAACAACGCTGCTCGGCGTGTTTCTGCAGTCGCGGGCAACTATTGGACATTCATGATTGCGATCGCAACCATCGTTGTGTGGGCGACGTGCGGTCCGTTCTTCCACTATTCGGACACTTGGCAGTTGGTGATCAACACGGGGACAACGATCATCACGTTCTTGATGGTGTTTCTCATTCAGAACTCACAGAATCGCGACGCGCAGGCGATGCATCTCAAGCTGGATGAGATCATCCGAACAATCAGCGAGGCTCGTAACTCGATGATCAACATAGAGAATCTTACGGATGATCAGCTCGCCGAACTCCAGCAGCAGTTCGAGCAGATTCGCGAGGAGTGCGACCCTCAAGAAGAAGAGCGGAAGGTGAAGGAAAGCGCTGCGGAGATGCAGGACTTACGCAAGAAGCATACGGCTTAGCCGTTCAGTCGCTGAGTTACATCGGCCGGCGCTGGTGGGGGCACGTCTCGAAGCGGCGAGCGCCCGTCGAGCGCGATCGCCTGCTGATGCACGATCTCTTTGAGAGCTTGGATCTCCTGACGAAGGGCAGCAATATCTTCATTGGGAATCGCTGGACGCTGATTACGATTGATGATCTCCGCCATCTTCTGCTGGTGATGGGTGAGAATGGCGATGATCGGAATCATGAAGATCGTGATGGGGACCAAAACCCAAATAATGCCGTTCATGGTGCTCCAAGTATACGGACGCGGAACTGCAGGGTAGGACTAAGAATCTAGAGCGGCTACTGCGAGTTCGCGGTTTTTCCCCGAATTCGGTGCACGTCCTGCATTCGGGCGATTCCTTCTCCTCCTGATGTGGCGTAGGATGCGAAGAGGGCCGCCCTAGCCAGAGCTTCCTTATACAGCTGCGGTTTGCGCAGAGCGATTGGGCACTCATCGCCTACCGCTTCCAGAAGGACAGCTCCGAAGTCGTAGTCGATAGGCACGGGAGCTTGGTCGGCCATTTTCCGAAACTCCGAAAGTAGTGAGGGCAGCTTCTCTTCGCTGGCCAGCGGCAGTTGCGTGGCAAGCTCAATCAGCGGAGCGGCGTCGTAGCCTATGCGGCGATAGTGTTCCAAAGAGAACTCGAGAGCCTCGCTCATGCTTTCACCTCCGACCGCACGACAAGACCGCAGAAAGGACACTTAACGCTTACGTCGCTCAGCGTCTGTGGGAGGATGCCGCCACAGTTGGGGCATTCCGAAGGGAGGGTGCCCCGATGGCGGGCGAACCGCTCCGGGAGCTTCTGCTTTCGGAGCTGCGCATTGATGTCCTCCGCGAACTGCTCCGCAGCCTCTCCGTAGCCGCGGGCGTAAAAGTCGCCTACTAATTCGAAGAGTTCCTGACAGCTCTTGTCCTCTGGAAACCAGGAGGTTGGGGAAATTACTTTCAAGGCCATTCGTGCGATCTCTAATGCCCTTTCCGGCTTCTCGCCCTCAAGCATGTCCTTGACGGCGTCACAGCAATCGTCGATGTAAATCAGCTCGTTGGAACGGAAAGCCTCGGCTCGCTGAAGGTTCACTTCGCCAGCTTCTGCGTACTTGCCGGCGTGGCGAAGGTCGTAGACCTGGTCGAGCATTCGACTCCGAAGACGATCTCTTTTTAGGTTCGCCCAGAAGCCCATGAGACATTATAGAGAGCCTTTGCGCAAAGGTTCTCCGAACGGCGCACGCCTTAGCGCAAACGTGCTACTCTATCCTGGCATTTGGCAGCTCTCGCTTTTGGGGGCAGCCCTTTTTATCTTTCGCGAAGGACCGGCTCCCGAACTCGGTCGGGGCCCATTGAGGCAACAAGTTGAGGATCAACGGCAAAGTGGTGGAACAGAATCTCGGCAGCTCGAGCGCTGTCATTAAGGTAATCGGCGTGGGCGGCGGCGGCTCGAATGCGGTTCGCCGCATGATCGAGAGTGGCATTCAGGGTGTCGACTTTATCGCCATGAACACGGATGTCCAGGTGCTGGACTCCAATCCCGCGGTTCAGAAGGTTCAGCTTGGCTTGAATCTGACCCGCGGACTTGGCGCAGGCGGTAACCCGGAGACCGGAAAGGCGGCCGCGGAAGAGAGCAAGGCCGAGATCCGTAAGGTGCTTGAGGGTGCCGACATGGTGTTCGTCACCGCCGGCATGGGCGGCGGCACCGGTACGGGCGCTGCTCCGGTCGTTGCCGACCTGGCGCGCGAAATGGGCGCTTTGACCGTTGCCGTCGTGACACGGCCGTTCACTTTCGAAGGCCCTCGCCGGTCGCGCATGGCCGAGCAGGGTGTGACCTCATTGATGGGTCGCGTCGATACGATTATTACGATTCCGAACGACAAACTGCTGAGTGTGGTGGAGCGCAAGACGACCTTGCAAGATGCATTCCGAGTTGCCGACGATGTCCTGCGTCAGGGTGTGCAGGGCATCAGCGACATCATCACGATTCCTGGCCAGATCAATGTGGACTTTGCGGACGTGCGTGCGGTCATGCAGAATGCAGGTCCTGCGCTGATGGGGATTGGCTACGGCGTGGGCGACCAGCGTGCGCTTCAGGCGGCGCAGAGCGCGACGAACTCGCCGCTTTTGGAGCAGACGATTCACGGAGCCAAGGGCTTGCTGGTCAACCTGACGTCGTCGGACGACCTCACGTTGAGTGAGGCTACCGAGGCGATGGCCTACATTCAGGAGCTCTGCGACGCGGAGGATGCGAACATCTTCTTCGGAACGGTTGTCGATCCGACTCTGGAGGGCACGGTTCGCGTGACGGTGCTCGCGACGGGTTTTAACCCGTACAGCCCCGAGGGGCGGAAGGTCGCGGATGCGACGTTTAATGTGCCTCGCCCGGAGGTTGCCACTGCCGTGACTTCCGCGCCGACGCCGAAGGAGACAGCGATCGCCGCCGAGGCAGCGCAGACCAAGCCGGTCGAGGTGCCATTCGCGAGTCCTAAGACGAGTAGCCGATTCCCGAGCGTGGATACGAGCGGGGTTTTTGAGGAGTCTGATCTGGATATTCCCGCGTTCATTCGCGAGAATCGCCAGCGCTAAAGTTCGCTGTTGGTAAGAGCGTCAGTCCGTGAAGCGGCTGGCGCTCTTTTTGTTTGTGCCAGCACTCAACCCTATCAACAATTATCTGCACACTCGCAGGCTCGCTGTTGAAAGCGGCGACAGGTCGCCGCACTCTCAGGTTCTCGACTGCGTGGAGGGGCGGAAGATGGTGTGCGCCACTACTGAGGCGAGTAGCACGGACGTGCAGAAAACGAAGGTGAGGGGCTCACTGTCGGGGACGAAATAGCTTGGCTCCGTTCTAACCCGCCAGAGATAAGCAGCACCGAAGCCCAGCAACAGGGCTACGAAGAGCACGAACGCGAGCAGGACAAATCGGCCGATGGGTGCTGCTTCCGGTCTGGCGGACCAGTCTCCTGGACCTTCTGGAGCTAGGGACGCGCCCGCCTGGTTATAGCTGAACAGGCCAACAAACACCCCCAGCACGCACCAGAGCGTGTAGAAGAGCAGGGAACTAGCGCCTCGGAAGGGCATGATGTCGAAGAAAAAGCTGGCGGCGACACCCACCACGTCCGCTACCGCGATCCAGAGGATCAGCGGACCGAGCGTCTTCGCCAGCTTCTTCCAGAGAGTCATTTAGCGCGCTTGGATCGCCTCGACGCACTTATCGATGTTCATCGCGCCGTAGTCGAAGGCGTGCTTGCTGCCGTCGCTGAGGGTCAACGTGCAGCGTTTGCTCAAGAGCTTCTTGGTGACCTCGACATCCGTGATATCGCTCTTGTTGATCTCAAGAAAGCCTTCGCTGCCCCACTTGATGAAGACGGCCTCCTCCACCATGCCTTTAAAGCTGGCGTCGAACTTCGCGTCGTAGAGTAGCCGCTGATTCGTGACAGTGAGCTTGCCGTTGTACTTGCCGCCGTTCGGGGGCAGATAGAAGAGGGTCCAGTTGCCGATTTCGGTCTCGCCGGGGTTCAAAGTTATTTGCAAATTCGTTCCTCCTACGCTAGCAATCTTAACACCTGTTTCTGCATTTGCCCACTCTTTGAACAAGAACTCGGAGCCTGCGGAATGCTGGCAAGTCAATTTAGTGTGGGCGGCTTTATTCGAATTTGTTGATGTTTTGCGCGATTTGTGCATATCTAAGTTCAACAGTAAAGAACTAGACTGCGCTTACTGTGGTGAGAATGCATGACAGTGAAAGCCTTACCGCGAGGCAAGGCAGCCGACTTGTACTCTTTCCACTGATGCGAGTTCCAGAATTCTGGGGGGACGTCTTGGGGAGGACGATCCACTCGCGTCGAGGACAGGTAAGGAAGCGATGCTAACGTTGAGGGCCTTTGGACGGATTGAAACCCTCGCCGTTGTCTCCGGGCTTGTGCTTCTGGCGCTTGGTGTCGGTATGACCCAACCGCCTAAAGCAACCCCCAAGCCAAGAGCGGGACATAAGGCGGAGGCTCTATTCGCCCGGGCCAAGCCAGACGATTTCCTAGGAAACGAGGCTTGCGCGGACTGCCACGAGGAGAAGGTCAAAAATTTTGGCCGATCACCCCACGCGGCGCTCACATCCGACCCCAAGCTTCCGCTGAATAAACGAGGCTGCGAGGGCTGTCATGGCCCGGGCGGCATCCACCGCTCCGAAGAGAATCCGGAGGTCATCTCGTTTACGAAGATGAGCCCAGAAGATTCTTCGGCGGCGTGCTTGCGATGTCACTCGGACACGATGAGCACTCAGCATTGGAAGGTCGAGCAGCATGCCAGGGCAGGGATGTCCTGCGTGTCGTGCCACCAGATCCATCCGGATTCAGACTCTGACGCTCCTGAACACGCCCTGAACAAGGGCAACGCCGTCGACCCTCGCAAGTCGGTCTTCGTCGCGCGTGTTCAGAGTCAGGCTATGTTGAAGGCAGATCAGGCGACGCTCTGCGGCCAGTGCCACGCTTCGCAAACCAGCGAGTTCCGCCTGCCGAACCATCACCCGATACCCGAAGGCCGAATGTTGTGCACGGATTGCCATGCACCGCACCCGACTAAGGACTCGAAAGTTCGGCGTGACCCCATTAAAGATAAATGCGTGACCTGCCACCAAGAGATGGCGGGGCCGTTTGTCTACGAGCACGACCCGATGACAGGTGGAACCGGCAACGGTTGCATCGAGTGCCATCGGCCGCACGGCTCGGCTAATCCCAAATTGCTTGTCGGAACGACACGAGGTGTTTGTGCCCAGTGCCACAGCGACAAGCTCGCGACTCACTATCCCGGCCAAACGTGCTGGACCACCGGGTGCCACGTTGCTCCTCATGGAAGCAATACTGACCCGCACTTGCTGGATCACTAGAGGAGGTAAGCATGAAGCGACTACGAATCACATGGATTGGACTGATCGCCTCCGCGATCCTCACTAGCGGCATGGCGCAAACCGCGCCTCCCGACCCCGCTACCCAGACCGGACAAGATCCGGCCAAGGAGCAGGGAAAGGATCCCATCAAGAAGGATCAGGAGCAGCCCCCGGCCAAAGAAGGCGAGCAGCCGAAAAAGGAAGAGGACAAGACCGCACCGGAGAAGTACAACACTCTTTCGGTCGGTTATTCGGTCCGTACCTACAGCGGCCTGCGAGCTCGACTCGAGCAGTATGCGTCCCCACCAAGGGGATTCACGCTCTACACGCTCGATTACACGCGGCCGATGGAAGAAAAGAACCCACACTTCTTCCGATTCATCTTCAACGGGACGCCAGGCGAAGACTTCGTCATGCACGTCCAGGGGGAGACGGATCACGGGAAGATCCTTGTGCGCGGATTCTCGCAGCACAATAGCTACTCGGAGCCTGACTGGCAACCTCATCAGCAAAGCCGTTACGACCTAGACGATTACACCGTCCGGGTTGCGCTCGGTGCTGACGCGGGTGCTTATATGCGCTACAGAGGGCAGGATCGCAAGCGCGGGTTCTATGCACCGTATCCGAATCAGGACTATGGCAGTCAGATGACGTCTGTCGGCGTCGAAGGAAAGTTGTTGGGCGGACAGGCAGGGGTTGCCTTCGTCGATAGCCGGTTCTTCGATCACACCGATCTGCAGCCGCACTCTCTGCGAAGCACCTGGCTTGGTCACTACACGGTGCCCCTTGGCAACGCGGTGACGTTCAATGCGAACGCTTCTACCACAAAGATCGAGCAAACTGGCCTGCGGAACGGCTTCGTTCGGCGGATCGGAGCCTCGGCTGTGTGGGATGTGTTGCCGACGACCTCACTAACGGTCATGGCCTCGCAAGACAACATCGACTTGAACAATGTGCTTAATGCATATGCTCGACGTCGACTGTTGACTGGCGGCCGCCTCGACCATTGGTGGCACGGAGGCGGAGCCGCTTTCGCGGTGACTCACCGCGAGGATGAGCGGGTTCGCGCCGACCATCTCTACGTGGATGTTCCTAAGTGGAATGTCTTCGAATATAGAGCGTGGCAACGGTTCAATCCATTCTTTCGGCTAACGACGAAAGGGAATTGGCAAAACCTTTCGAGCGCAGCGACCATGCAGACCGAAGATCCACGGCAGCTCTACTGGAGCTTTAAGTCGGATTTCGAAGTTCGCGCGGAAGCTGGTAACGCGACGACGACGGCATACGCCGGTTTTCGTTATCGATTCCGAGACAACGCCGACCGTGACTTTAATGTGGGTTGGAGTCAATGGACCGCCGGTTTAAGCCGACAGTTCAAGCCCAATCTGCTGGGCTACGCCGAAGTAGCCTACGACAAGTTCCGTGCACGCGGTACAGACCCGGACACGGGCGATACGCTTGGGCAGTACTTCCCCGATAGCCTTTCGGAGGCATTCGGCTTGGACTGGACCCGGAGACCAGGCGAGGTATTCACCGGCGCCTTGGTCTTCGCGATCGCCAGTAACTCTCGTGTCGTTCAGCCCGCCTTCACCTACCGAAGGGACCTTGGACAAAATCGCTCGCTGGAGCTTGTCTTTGCGCCCTGGAAGTACGACGACAGGCAGTTCGACATTACGGGATACCGAGCAAGTATTTTTCAAGCGCGCTACGTGACGCGGTTCTGATGGGTCAGACCGCACGACAAGGAAAAGAGGAATCAATATGAAACTCCGATGGCTCTTGCCGCTCTTCGCGATAGTCCCGGTGGGCGCGGCGCTTCTCGCCATACAAAGTTGTGGCGGCGTAGGCGGTGCGACCAAGGGCGGCGGCGGTGGCGGCGGCTCGACGGTGACGCAAGACTTCTTGAACCTGCTTCCGCCGGCTCAGAAGAATGCGTCGTATATTGGCGCTGACGGGTGCGTGGCAGGGACCTGCCACGGTGGAAAGGGAGCAGCTCAGCTGGCCTCCACCACGAATGGCCCCGATGATCCGATCTATGCCCACTGGAAGAACACCAAGCACGCTGCTAAAGGCGTGACTTGCGAGCGCTGCCATGGCCCAGGAAGTGTCCACGCCGCTAGTCCGGCAAAGGACAACATCCTGACCTTCCCGAAGAGTACCGACCCGGTGGTCTGCGCCCAGTGCCATGGCCCCACGGTCGATCAGTACAACCACTCGATCCATAACGAACTGATCGAAGCGCCTGTCGAGGAAGCTGGAAGTAATCCGGCGACCTACGGCCGAGCCAGTCGATGTATCGTTTGCCATAGCGGCCTGATGCGCGCCCAGTTCACCGAACAGGGTGTGGATCCAGCCACGATGACGGACGACCAGTTCAAGCAAGTATCATCCGACACGATCGCTATTGAGCCGCACACCGCGACTTGTGCGACGTGCCACAACCCGCACTCCCAAACGGGCAACTTGAACGCCGACGGCGAAGAAAAGCAAATTCGCCACAAAACGTTCAACACAGATACTTCGCAGATCGGACCGGGTACCACGCCTGCTCAGTTCACGAACTTCGACCACATCTGCGCCCAGTGCCACAACGGCCGCGGCACGGATCCGGCCGATGCGAAGTTGAACAGCAGCACCGCTCGCCCTCCGATGCACGATAGCCCGCAGTTCAACATGCTGATGGGCGTTGGTGGCGTCGTTGGATCGGGTGCCGTGCAGTCGAACACCGCGCATGCGACCGCTCCGGGCCAGTGCTCGAAGTGCCACATGCCGAATGGCCGGCACACGTTCACGACCAGCTACGACATTAGCTGCTCGCCCTGCCATACCACGGCAGACGCAGCCGCTCGCGCTGAATCTATCAAAACCGAGGTTCTGAGTGGTCTCGTCGACCTGCGAAATCGCATGGCCACTTGGGCCAAGGCGACGTTCCCCGGCCAGACCGGAAACGACACCTTCTGGGACTACACCACGAACGTCCAGGCTCAAGGCTTCACGCCTCCGAACCAGGCTTCGGTAGTCATCCAAGTGAAGCGAGCTCGCTACAACTACTGGTTCATCATCCGCGCTGGCGACTACGGCGTTCACAACGCCCCGTATGCCAAGTACCTGCTTCAGGTAGCGAATGAGAATCTCGACGCAATCGGCGTGCCGAGTGGGTTGCACTCCAACATGAGCAAGAGCAGCATGCTCCAGCTTATTCAGAGTGATAAGACTCGCGCACACCTAGCCGAAGAAGGGGAGTAAGTAAACAACCATGGATCTCGACACGATGCCTTCGTTCACGAAACCGCCCGCATGGTCACTCTTCGCGGGAGAAGCCGGAAAGTGGCTCGTGTTGGGGTCCACGGCTCTCTATCTCCTCTCCGTCCTCACATGGCTCTTCTTCCCAGCTAAAGCAAAACGGCTGGGAAGCTGGGCCCTTACTTTGGGCTCCGCGGCGCTGTTCGGCTCCTTCCTTTGTCTCGCCGCGCTGTTCATTGCCAATCGATTTGAATACACCTACGTCGCGGGACACGGCGACTCGAAGAATGCGCTCGCCTACCGCATTGCGGGCATCTGGTCCGGCCAGCAGGGAAGCTTCCTGCTGTGGGGCGTGTGCTCTGCTTTCTTCGTCACGCTAGTCGCTCGCAAGACCGCGCAATACCGGCGCTGGTTCAGCGTTGCGAGCGGCGTCTTCCTAGGCTGCATTTCGGCCATTCTCGCTTTTGAGTCGCCGTTCGGTCTCAGTCACTTTGGGGGGCAAGTTTTGGCGCCGCCCGATGGCGCGGGTATGGCGCCCTCGCTTCAGAACTATTGGGTGGTGGTTCACCCGCCCACGATCTTTCTCGGCTTCGGCTCCCTCACCGTCCTCTTTGCTCTGGCTTTTGCTGCGCTGATGGTCAAAGACTATGAGGGCTGGGTGCCCATTATGCGGCCTTGGGCGCTCATTTCGATGACCCTCGTGGGAGTCGGCCTCTGCATGGGCGGCTTTTGGGCCTATGAGACGCTGGGCTGGGGCGGCTTCTGGATGTGGGACCCCGTTGAGAACACAAGCTTTGTGCCTTGGTGCTTTACGATTGCTCTCGTGCACGGGCTTCTGGTGCAGTCCACCCGTAAGAAGTGGCGGATTTCTAACCTCCTACTCGCCGGATCGTCTTTCCTCACTTTCCTTTATGGGACATTCCTGACAAGATCCGGCTTCTTGGCAGACGCAAGCGTCCACAGTTTCGCCGAGATGGACAGGTCGGCGCTAAAACTCTTGATCGGCGTTATGATCTTGACCTTTGGCGGCTTTGCGATCGCGTGGGGTGTGCGTGCGTTCCAAGCGCGTCGCGATACAGCTCTCGTCAGTGAGGGCGCGAAGGGACTAACTCGGGACGGCCTTATGAAGCTCGGGATCATCTTCCTTTCCGTGCTCGGGTTGGCCACGGCGGTGGGTATGAGCGTGCCTTTCTTCATGGCACTGAGCGGCAAGCCTCCGAAGGTGGTCGAAGAGGGCCACTACCATCAAGTCATCCCGTGGTTCTACGTGCCAATCATGTTCCTGCTGGCGATTGCGCCACTCATAGCGTGGCGCGGGGCGCCGCTAAAGGAATTCATGGGCAAGGTCTATACGGTCGCATGCACGGCCGTCGGATTGACCGGCCTCACCGTGTTTCTCGTGGCCGCAACCTCTGCGAAGAGCGAGATCACGATCGATCCCAAGATCAGCATGTTCGGCCATCAGGTCAACGGCCTGCCTTGGCTGATCTTCCTGGTGGGACTGTCCTACTTCTCGATTGCCGGCAACATCTGGAGAGCGGCTCTGATCTGGCGTGGTTCGAAGACTGGGCTCGCCCCTTATCTCGGGCACATTGGAATCGCCGTTCTCATGGCCGGCTTGATCATCTCCCGCGGGTTCGAGAAAACGGACACCGCGATGGTCATGCAGGGCCACAAGGGCAGCGCGCTCGATTACGTGATCACCTACGGTGGGATGACGCTTAACGAAGAGGATCGCAACAATCACGTCCGCTTCGACTTTGCGTCCGTGAAGAACCCGAGCAAGAAATTGTTCACCGCTACGCCCGGTCTCTACAACGTTCACATGGAAGACGGTCAAACCCAGGTAATGGTGTGGCCGCATGTGCAGAAGGGCTTGTTCGAGGACGTCTACGTAGCGCTTCGACCGCCGCAGAAAATGCCGAGCGGACAAGAGTTCGTTCTGAAAAAGGGTGAAACCGTCGAGTTCAATGGCATCAAGTTCAAGTACTTGGGCATTGAGCGGCAGGGGCAATTCGGAGCTCCGGGCACGAAGTTCGGCGCACGCATCGAGGCGACGGGTCACGGCAAAACCATGAGCTTCCTGCCGCAGCTCGAGTTGGCAGCGGCGGGAGGCGGAATGACGCACCACCCGGCGCAGATCACGAGCGACACGCAGATCGATATGCAGGCGATGAACGCGGCGGATGGCTCTGTCACGCTCGACATTGGCTCGCAAGTGGAGATGTTCCCGATCGAGGTGTTTCACAAGCCGTTGACCATCTTGGTCTGGCTTGGCACCGGAATCGTGGGTGCGGCCGGTTTCTTGGCAGCTTGGAACAGAAGGTCGAGGAAGCGCCTCGCCCCGGCTTCGGCGGAAACCGAAGAAGAGGATGCGAGCCCTCAAGAGCTCGCGAAATCAGCATAGGAGAAATCATGAAAAGACTCGCAACTGTCACCGGTCTTCTTGGAGTCGCAGCGATGGTGTTTGCCCTCAGCAGCTTCAACAGGACCTTTAACGAGACCTACAAAGTTGGCGCCAGCTCCAAGCTCGGCAAGGCTGCCTGCATGGTTTGCCACACCGGAGCCAGGGGTGGCGCTCTCAACGCCTACGGCAGCGATGTCAAGGGCGCGATGAAGAAGGGCGGCGTGCACAAGGTCACCACCGACGTGCTCAAGGCCGTGGAAGGAATGGACTCGGATAAGGACGGAATGTCGAACGTGGACGAGATCAAGAAGGACCGAAACCCGGGAGTGTCCGGCTAACTCTGTCATGAAAATCCGGTTCGTCTGGGAGGGCGCGAACCGGGTCTACTCCTTCTCAAGGAAGAATAATGAACCGCACTCGGTCCGCGAAACGCCTCCTCATTCCTGCTCTGATTGCCGTCATGGCTCCTTCTGCTTGGGCCACGTTGGATATTCGGGAAGCGTTCCTCAGTAACTACAAGATTCCGCCGAACTCGCCAGTGGCGAGTCTGGGCTGCAAGCTCTGCCACGTCTCTGAAGACGATCCCACGTTCAATCCCTATGGAAAGGATCTGAAGGAGGCTCTTACCGCTTCCAAGAAGGACATTCCGGATGCGGCCGTCTTTGCTGCGATAGAGGCGAAGGACTCTGATGGCGATGGCACTCTGGACATGGACGAGATCAAGGCGGGCACCTTCCCAGGCGACCCGAAGAGCGGCGCGAAAGCGGGGGCACCGCCTCCCAAAGCTCCTGAAAAGCCCCTTATTCCGAAGAACGGTTTTCACCCCGCTATCGTGCACTTCCCGATCGGTCTATTTATCGCCGGGCTCGTGCTGGACTTCCTTGGCATGGTTCGGAAGGATAAGACCCTTCTCCAAGCCGGTTGGTACAACATCATTTTCGCGGCGCTGACCGCCTTCGCAGGAATTGGCTCCGGCCTTCTCGCGATGTTCATGAAGAAGCTTCAGCCGCAAGGCTTGATGCTAAACCACATTCTTTACGCCTCAGGCGCAACTCTGATCATGTGCGTTCTCGTAGGAATGCGCGTCCATCGACACGAAAAGATGAGCGCTGGCTCGCGGACGATCTACTACGTGCTAGCCGCTGTCGCTTTCGTTGCGATTTCGTACGCAGGGCACCTCGGCGGCACACTCGTGTACGGAGAATAAAGTTATGAAGCTTGGACCCATCATCACCACCCTCGTTGTCCTCGGTTCGGGCGTGGGCCTTACAGCGGTGTTCATCAACAGCGCCAGCCCCTACGTAAAAATCGCCGAGCTTCAACCCACTAGCCGGGACGTTCACGTGACTGGGCAGCTCCAGCAAAAGACCCTGCAGCAGAGCACGGTCAAGGGGCTCACCGCGAGTTTTGAACTCGCTGACGGTCCTGCTCATGTTCCCGTCGATTACACTGGCCCCGCACTCTCCAACTTGGCCGAGGCTCGGCAAGTCGTGGTTGTGGGCTCTATGGAACACGGTCGCTTCCACGCCGAGAAGATGCTGGTCAAGTGCCCTTCAAAGTACGAGAGCAAGGACAAGGGAACCAGTTAACAGCAGGGCATCGCTCCGTCGGCCTGAGGCACGGCGGAGCGGGCCACTCCAATCTTAGGCCGTGACGGCCTGTAGGTCCATTTCTGACGAGTGGCCAGGGAATAGCTTTGCCGTTGGGTCTAGGGACGTTTTAGCAAAGCAGACGGCGCTTGTCGCCTCTCCGACACCGGTCGCAATCAGCTTCAGCTTTCCTGGATAGGTGGCTACGTCTCCAACGGCAAAGACTCCCGGGAGATTGGTCTCGAATCGCTCGTTGACCTTGATTTGCATCTTGTCAATCTCGAGACCCCATGTCCGGATTGGTCCGAGAGAGGATTTAAAGCCGATGTTGACGATCACATGGTCGATGTCGACCTTTTCTGCCTCGTTGGTGTGGCCTGAGTGAAGCGTGACCGCCTCTAGAGCATTGTCGCCATGAAGCTCTGCGACTGACGACCAGAGGCGCATCTTCACGGTTGAGTTCTTGACCTTCTCGATGGAGTCCTCGTGAGCCTTGAACACGTCTCGCCGATGAACCAGTGTAATCTCCTTGGCGATCGGCTCCAGGTTCATGCACCAGTCGAAGGCGCTATCGCCGCCGCCGACGATGATGAGCCGCTTGCCTTCGAAGATCGACTTATCTTTGACACCGTAATGCAGCCCTTTCCCATGCAAGGCGTCTTCGCGGTCGATGCCGAGCTTTGTCGGGGAGAATGCGCCTGCGCCGGCGGAGATGATGACGGTGCGAGTAGGGAAGACTTGGCCGGAGTTGCTCAGGATTTGATAAGTCTCGCCCGTCCGCTGGAGCTCCATCGCGGTCTGCTCTAGCTGAATGTCAGGCTTGAACTGCGTGCCTTGGGCGATCAGGTCCTTTGCGAGGTCCTTCGCTAGCACCTTGGGGAATCCTGGCATGTCATAGACGTACTTCTCTGGATAGAGAGCGGTAAGTTGGCCTCCAAGTTCAGGCAGTGAATCGATGATCCGGACGGTCATGCTTCGCAGGCCGGCATAGAAGCTGGCGAAGAGGCCCACGGGGCCACCGCCTACGATCGTGACGTCGACTGTTGGGTGGGACATCGCTGTTAAGGGTACCGGGGATCAGCCCTGCATCGCCTTGAGTTGCTCCAGGCGAAGGCTCGTCTCCTCCCATGCAGAGAGATGCCCGACAAGCTGCTCTTGGAGTTGCCCGTGATGCTGGGTGAGCGCGAAGACATCGGCGGTGGCGGGCAGGTTCGCCAATCTGTCCTCCAGATCTCTTAGTGCCTGCTCATCTGAAGAGACCTCATTTTCCAGTTGTGCGACGAGCTTCTCCACGCGCCCAATTTCCTTGCTGAGTTCGCGTGGCGATATCATCGGCTCTGCGGGGGTTTCCGCATTTTTGGCTGGAGAGCTCTGTTCGATGGGACCCTTCGCTTGCCTAGCTCGATACTCGGCGTAAGAGCCGGGATATTGGATCGGTCCGGTGTGCCGCATGTCGAGCGTGTGACCAGTCACTTCGCTGAGCAGGTGCCGGTCGTGACTGACAAGGACGAGGGTGCCCCTGTATTCCCGTAGGATCTCGACGAGGGCCTCACGGGAGGCCATGTCGAGGTGGTTTGTGGGCTCGTCCAGAACCAGCAGGTTTGGATGCAGGTTCGTGAGCCTGGCGAGGGAAAGCTTGTTCTTCTCCCCGCCCGACATCGTCTTGATTGGGCGGTACACGTCATCACCGGTGACGAGGAAGCGGCCGAGGAGATTGCGTGCGGCGGGGGGCTCCATGTCGCACTCCCAGACCATGAAGTCGAGCGGGGACATCTCAGGGTCGAGGTCTTCGCCGTCTTGACGGAAGTATCCGGCGACCACGCCGGCGCCGAGGCGAGTCTTTCCCCCGGTTGCGTCCAATTGTCCCAGCACGATTTTGATCAGGGTGGACTTGCCGGACCCGTTCTCGCCGATGACGCCCCATCGTTCTCCGAAGCGCACGGTCCAGTCGAGGTCTTTAAAGAGTTGGTGGGGCTTCGGATCTGGGCTACTGCTGTCTTTGAACGCCATTGCAAGGCGCTCGCACTCGATCACGATCTCGCCGCTCCGCTTGACCTTGTCGAACCCGCCCTTTATGCCTTTCTCGTTTTTCGGAGCGTCGACTTTGATCTCGATAAGCCGGTTCATCAGCTTCTGCCGACCGCGTGCCTGAGCCGTTCGCTGCGAGTTCATGAAGCGGCGGACATACTCGTCCATCTTTGCGATCTCGCGATCCTGTTGGCGCGCTACCTCTGCGAGCCTGGCGTCCTCTTCAGCACGGAGCCGCAGATATTGGTTGAAGGAGCCGGGGAAGGATTTGACAGTGCAATCTCTCAGCTCCAAGACTCGTTCGACGGTGTTCTCAAGGAAGGTACGGTCGTGGCTGACAAGCAGGACTGCGCCATGGTAGCCCCGGATCCAGCCCTCCAACCATTCGGTGGCTTGCAAGTCCAGATGGTTCGTAGGCTCGTCGAGGATCAGCAGATCAGGCTCTTCGAGCAGAAGCCTCGCGAGTGCTAGCCGCGTTCTCTCGCCGCCGGATAGCTTCTCCGTGGGTTTCGAGAACTCCTCTTCAGTGAAGCCCATACGCAGGAGCACAGAGCGGACGTCGTGGTCGACGGAATAGCCCTCTGCTTCCAGAAAGTGCTCGTGCAGGAGCGCGTACTCTTCGAGGTCGTCTTCGGAAGGGTTCTTGTCCAGCCTTGTTTCGATCTCTTCGAGCCTGCGTCGCATCTCTAGTTGCCCGGCGAGCGCGCTCTGGGCTTCTTCCAGGACCGATCGTCCGACGCTTACTGCGTTCTCCTGCCGCAGGTAGCCGATCTTTGCGCCGCGGACGATGTGGATGGAGCCGCCATCCGGCTCATACTGGCCCGTGAGCATGCGCAAGAGCGTGGTTTTGCCGGTGCCGTTCCGACCGACCAGCCCTACCTTTTCACGGGCATCGAGCCGAAAGGTGACGTGCTCCAGGACGACGTCCACGCCAAAGCTCTTACCAACATTGGAGACTGAGAGCAGCACGGTGGTTTAGGGGCGGGCGTGCTCTTTGAAGAAGCGCACAATGGCCTCGGTCGTGCCTGCCGGCCAGGTGTGTCCGCCTTCGTGAACGTGCCAGACGACGTCGTTGTGGTTCCTCACAGGAGTGTAGGTTAAGTACCCAGGAGCCCACTCCTTAGTGGTTGCACCGGCACCGTTGTTCTTCAGTGCGGTATCGCGACCGCGCTCCGCTGCTCGAAAAGGCACGAGCGGGTCTTTTGTGCCGTGGGTAATCAGGATTGGCGTCGCGGGTGCGCTGGCGAAGGCAGGCATTGCGAAGCCTGCTACTGGAGCGGCCGCAGCTAGGGTGTCCCCGCGCTTGGCGATCAGCAGATACGTGAAGATGGCACCGTTCGACATGCCGCAGCTATACACCCGCTTGGAGTCGACCTTGTACTCGTGCTCCACCTTGGATAGGAGGGCGTCGTAGAACTTCAGGTCGCGATCGCCCTGCTGGCCTGCCGCGAACTGCCAGCCAGGACCCTTGGTGCCCAGCATGGAGACTTCCAGCCCTTGAGGATACACGACGGTGGCTTCCGGCCATACGTCGTGCACCCGATAGCTGAAGGCTGCTTGCTTCGCAAAGCCGGTGAACCCATGGAAGACGAACACCAGCGGTTCTGACTTATTCGTCACGGTGGACGGGTAGACGACGGCGCGGCGCTCGATGGCATCCACCTTTACGGCGAGGTCGATGGGCGTTCGTGCAAGGCTGACGGCAAAGAGCAGAGCAAGCATGACTGGTATTACGTGGCGCTTGAGCCGCCGTTCACTTTAACGGTCGATCTCACCCAGCACGATGTCGATGGAGCCGATGATGGCGATAACGTCCGCGATCAGCCGGCCTACGGCGAGGATCTCCAGCGACTTAAGATTCATGAAGCTGGACGGTCGCTCGTGCCAGCGGTACGGCCGGTTCGAGCCGTCGCTAACAATGTAGAAGCCCAACTCGCCTTTGGAGCCTTCCACCGCCGCGTAGGCTTCTCCGACCGGCGGATGATAGCCTTCCGTAAATAGCTTGAAGTGGTGGATAAGCGACTCCATCGAGGTGTCGAGCTCTTCGCGGGGCGGCGGCACGATCTTGCGGTCGCTGCTCGACCAAGGACCTTCGGGCAGGCCGTCGAGAGCTTGGCGCAATATTTTGCAGGACTCCCGCATCTCGGCGATGCGGACGAGGAATCGGTCGTACACGTCTCCTCGGGTGCCCACCGGAATTTGGAAATTGAAGTCTTCGTAGCTGCTGTAGGGATTGCTCTTGCGCAAATCCCACTCGACGCCCGAAGCGCGGGCGATTGGCCCGCTGCAGCCCAGTTCAAGCGCATCTTTGGCGCTGAGCACGCCCACGTCGTAGGTGCGCTCCTTCCAGATTGGGTTTTCGACGAGCAAGTTCTCGACCACCTGAAGCTCTTTCGGGAACTCTTCGAGGAAGGCGTTCAGCCTTTTGTCGAATCCTGGGGGCATGTCGCCGCGGAGACCGCCTGGCACGATCCAGGAGGGCATCATGCGAACCCCGGAGAACAGCTCGAACATGTCGAGGATATTCTCGCGTTGCTGCATGATGTAGAAGAACGGAGTCATGGCTCCGAGATCGAGACCATGGGTGCCAAGCCAGACACAGTGGCTGGCGATGCGCGAGAGCTCGGCCAGGATAACGCGAAGATATTGGCCGCGCTTGGGAATCTCGCAGCCTAGCAGCTGTTCGACGGCGAGCGCGTGGGCGAGGTTGTTGCCGTTCGCATTGAGGTAGTCCATGCGATCGGTCATGACCACGCACTTGTGGTACTGCTGGTACTCGGCCTCTTTCTCCATGCCGGTGTGCAGGTAGCCAATGACGCACTTGCACTTGATGATCGTTTCACCCTCGAGTTCGCAGATTACGCGAAGGACTCCGTGGGTGCTGGGGTGTTGCGGCCCCATGTTAACGACCATCGTGTTCTCTCCCGTCTTCTGGAAGAGAGTTTCGGTGGAGGGCATGAAGGTTTGTTGGCTCATCTGCGCTTCCTTGAGTTTAGACCAGTGAAGTCTTTGCTTGCCGAATTCGCTAAGTCAACTGGCCCCTTCAAGGGCCAAAAACAAAAAGACGCCCTGGCTTTTCAGCCAGGGCGTCCTCTTAACGAGAAGGTTAGTCTACTGACTGTTCGGCGTGGTTTGGGTCGTCCCACCACCAGCCGATGTTCCTGCAGCACCAGGCTTCGACTGTTCGGCACCCTTAGGTGGGGCCGACGAGGTCACATCCTCGGTGTTGTCCTTGTTGCCACAGCCCACAAGGAGGACAGAAGCGGCAAACGAAGCTGCGAGAAGCATCAATAGAGTTCTTTTCATCTTTTCCCTTATCACCGGTCGATGTCCGGCGCCATCCAATAATATATCTTGTTCTGGCAAGCCGTACCGGTGATGTTCGACACCCACACGCTGGTGGGCACGCCGGTGGAGTCCAGAGCAGCCCAGGGCGAGGTGCCGGCGGGCGACTTCGTGAACTTCACGTGGGAGTCTGTGTAGGTCAGGTTGTGGCCGCCCGAGAAGACACGGGAGTCATGCTGACCGGCGTAGATGTAGAGAGCAACCGGGCAGGATGCGGCGTCGCGGCCGAAGCGCCAGGGAGCCGTCAGAGAACCACCACCGATTGGCGGGTAGGAGTAGGTGACGCCGAGGATGGAGCCCTTACCCATGCCCTGGAACAACAGAACCGTCGAGGAAGGCGAAGTGACGCCGCTCGCGCTGTAGTTGTTCAGGTACTCGTTCATCGCGTATGCGGTGGCCCACTTGGGGTTCAGCGCCTGAGGCGTGAAGGAGAACAGGTTCCACTCGTCTGTGGAGTTACGGTATGCCTGGTTACCCTTAACGTACTGGTAAACCGCGTTGCCCCACATTGAGCCGCGCAAGTCCTGGCTGGCGGCGCTAGGCGCGCTGCCATCGTTCGCCGGGCGGTTGGGGGGGAAGCCGAAGAAAGCTTCCTGGTTGCCAGCCGCATTATATGGCAGGGTGTTCGGGAAAATGTCGTCTGAGTCAGTGTCGTAAAGGAAAATTCCCTTTCCGATCTGATTCATGTTCGACACGTCCGCCGTCTTCTTCGCAGCTTCCTTAGCTTGGGCGAAGACCGGGAAGAGAATTGCCGCAAGGATCGCGATAATCGCGATAACCACTAGCAGCTCGATAAGCGTAAATGCCTTTCGGCTCATTATAATTGCCTCCGTCGCTCAAATTGGGTGGTTTAGTTTTGCGAATTCGCTTCCGACCGCAAACACCACTCTCTCAAGAGCGATCAACAAATTATACGCCGTTCACCCCTGAAACGCTAAAAAAACTCTAACAATTCTTGTGTAGGGGAACTTTTCACAATAATTCCGCAATACGCGATTTTCGGCGAACCGAAAGGCGTTCCAAGTAATCTCAGCGCCAGCTTATGAAGGTGTTGGTGATTGGCTCGGGTCCGATCGTGATCGGGCAAGCAGCGGAGTTCGATTACGCGGGCACGCAGGCTTGTAAGAGCCTGAAGGAAGAGGGGCATGAGGTAGTCCTCATCAACTCAAATCCGGCGACCATCATGACGGATCCTGGTGTCGCGGACCGGCTCTACATCGAGCCCCTAAACGTTGATTTTTGTGAGCGCGTCATAGCCCGCGAGAGACCGGACGCGTTACTCCCTACACTTGGCGGCCAAACCGGTTTGAATTTGGCGACTCAGCTTCATGACGACGGCGTGCTTGAAAAGTACGGTGTGCGCTTGTTGGGAACGCCCCTCGAGGCGATCCGGAAGGCAGAGGATCGGGAGCAGTTCCGTGCCCTGATGCGCGAGATCAAAGAGCCGGTGCCGGAGAGCTGGATCATTCAGACGCCTGAGGAGTTGCACGCTGTCCTGAGGGAGGTGCCGTACCCATGCATCATTCGCCCGGCGTACACCCTTGGTGGGACCGGTGGCGGAATCGCAAACACGTCCGAAGAGCTTTGGGAGATCGGGCAGAAGGGCCTGAAGCTGTCGATGCGTTCGCAAATCATGGTGGAGCGGTCGCTGCTTGGTTGGAAGGAGATCGAGTACGAGGTCATGCGCGACTCAAAGGGCACCTGCATCACGATCTGCAACATGGAGAACTTCGATCCGATGGGCGTGCATACGGGCGACTCGATCGTGGTCGCTCCCTCTCAAACCCTGAGTGATCTCGAGTACCACATGATGCGTACCGCATCGCTGAAAATCATCAATGCGCTCGGCATCGAGGGTGGTTGCAATGTGCAGATGGCGCTGAATCCTGAGGGATTCGATTACTACATCATCGAGGTCAATCCGCGCGTCTCGCGTTCTTCCGCCTTGGCTTCCAAGGCAACGGGGTATCCCATTGCGCGGGTCTCCGCCAAGATCGCCGTAGGGAAGACTTTAGACGAGATCGACAATCAGGTCACAGGCTCTACGAAGGCTTGCTTCGAACCGGCCCTCGATTATTGCGTCGTCAAGATCCCCCGTTGGCCGTTTGACAAATTCGCTACCGGCGACCGGTCGCTCTTCACTCAGATGAAGGCAACCGGCGAGGTCATGGCGATAGACCGCTCTTTCGAGGCCGCTTTCATGAAAGCCATCCGCGGACTAGAGATCAAGCAGAAGGATTTGCGGCATCCTCGAATTCAGGGTTTGCCGGATGAGGAGCTTCGGCGAGAGATTCGCAAGCCAACGGACGAGCGGCTTTGGGCAGTAGCTGAGGGTCTTCGGCGAGGCTGGGGCGTCCACGAGGTCAATCGGCTCAGCAAAGTGGACAAGTGGTTCCTACGGAAGATCGAGACTCTGCTCGCCATTGAACGGAGGCTTCTTGGGTGTAGGGCTGCTGAAGGGAGTTCAGAGGAGATAAGCGGGCTGATTGCGGAAGCATTCCTGATTGGCTATCCGTCGCATACCATCCACGACATCCTTACGGGCGGCGTGGCACAGGGAGGCTATAGAACCGCTGCAGAGCAGGAAATTGAACGCCAGAAGGTCATGCCCGTTTTCAAGATGGTCGACACGTGTGCGGGCGAGTTCGAGTCCCACACGCCTTATTATTACGGCACGTTCGAGCAAGAAGATGACGTGATCGCTGGCAGCCGTGCTTAACAAATGGGATAACGCGCCAATCCAAGGAGCGAGCAAGTCCCAAAGAGTAGACTTCCTCCTATGAAGCTGTTCGTCGACACCGGAGACATCGAAGAGGTTCGTCAGGCCGCTGAGTGGGGCATTCTGGACGGAGTCACAACGAACCCGACGCTCATCGCGAAGGCGGGCAAGGGCTTCAAGGAAACAGTCCTCAAGATCTGCGAGCTGGTCCCCGGTGGCGAGATCAGCGCTGAGGTCGTTGCGACCGACTTCGACACGATGCTCAAGGAGGCGCTGGAGATCTCTAGCTGGCATGAGCAGATCGTCGTCAAGGTCCCTCTGATCGAGCCCGGCATCAAGCTCGTTCGCACCCTCACCGATAAGGGCATCAAGACCAATGTGACACTCGTTTTCAGTGTCTCTCAGGCGCTGCTGGCTGCGAAGGCGGGCGCCACCTTCATTTCCAATTTTGTCGGCCGGGTCGACGACATCAGCGACGAAGGCATGGACGCGGTCGCCGCTACCGTGGACATGGTCCACACGTATGGCTACGAGAGCCAAGTGCTTGTCGCGAGCGTGCGCCACCCGCTGCATGTTGTGCAAGCGATAGGCGCCGGGGCGCACATCGCCACG
>Ga0070660_100000172_pt1 | contig 42371 bp, 32 predicted proteins | sample KBSC33metaG_FD_64670 | JGI IMG/M metagenome (GOLD analysis project Ga0070660, IMG submission 64670) | Corn rhizosphere microbial communities from Kellogg Biological Station, Michigan, USA - KBS C3-3 metaG | ecosystem: Host-associated > Plants > Roots > Rhizosphere > Soil ... | reverse complement strand
ATCCAATGAAAAGCCGATTCGTCCATAAGATCGTACCATCCATTTGGATAAAGCTTCCTGTTTACAAATTCGCTTTTGCCTGAATGTTCCCAAACGTTAAGCCGGAGATTATAGATTTCAGGCAGCCGGGATGCATCAGTTAATAGCCCGGGACGCAATGCCCATTGTTCATTAATATTATTGAAAATGCTGAATTCATCAGAGACTAACAGATCTTCCGTATCGGATGTGATGGAAGTACTAATTTCCAGGAGTGAGGTCATTTATCGAAAATAAAACTTGTAAGTAAATGTAAATTGCCGGTTATCTTTTTAGGAATGCGAAAGGATCGCTTAGCGGCATCGCGGGAGTAGATAGCAATATCGGGTTACGATAGATTTTTGTAGTATGATTGCCATGTTCATGAGGCAAAGATAAATATATTTTTAGTTCATCAAAATCGTGAAATATATTTTTGATATTTTTTCCCATTATCGCAACAGCAAAGAAACAGTGATTTCATAAAATTTAACTTTCACCTTGAAAAATAATTAGCCTGATATAAGAAGGATAATGCATATCAGCTCAACTTGATGATTATTGGAGGTTAGCGAATCGCGTACTCCTGAAATGCAAGTGTACCTTGCAGATCAATACATGGCTTAATGAATGCAAAATTTAAAAAAACGTTTGATTAAACTATCAAACAATTTGAAAAAGAAAAGATGAATGTAATTACAATTATCGGGCTTGCTGCAGCAATATTTACTACAGCTTCCTTTGTTCCACAGGCAATAGAAACCATAAAGACAAAAAATACGTCAGGCATTTCTCTTGGAATGTATTCTTTGTTTTCATTCGGAACTTTACTTTGGTTTATTTATGGAATTTTTGAAAAAGATTTACCCATAATGATTGCGAACGGCATAACACTTGTTTTTGCCTGCATCATTCTTGCTTACAAATGGAAGTACAAATAATCTGTTCAGGAAAATTATTGAACATTTAAAATGCTGTAAATAAGAATTGCCAATACTATTAAAGATATTATCACATATAAATAATCTTTTTCAAAAAGAAAAGCAATTACCGCAAATACAACCCTCGAAACCGGGGTGGCAATTAACAGCAGAAGCCCCATTTGAATAATGGATAAACTATCAAAATGAATAAATCCATTAAATATCTGTTTAATAGAACGCAGACCGGAAGGCTCGCCACTAAATGTATGGAATTCAGGCTTTGAAAATCCGGATTGAGTCAGGTAATAGATACCTCCGAAAAGGATTAAAGCTCCTGAAATAATAACACCTGTGATAAGTAAAGTTCCCATCACGGATTCAATATCATAATCCGATATTTTATTTTTTAATTTCATATTTTTCCGGTAATCCCATTATAAATCATTTGTACGGCCAGAAAAGTAATAACAATTGCAAATATGATTCTAAGCCATTCTGTTTGTGCTTTCACAAGAATTTTTGAGCCTGTGAATGCTCCGCATATAACACCTAACACAACAGGCATTGAAAGGCCGGGATTAATATAACCTCTCTCCAAATAAATACCGGCGCTTGCTGCAGCCGTAACTCCAATCATAAAATTGCTGGTAGTTGTAGAAACTTTAAAGGGTAATTTCATAAAATGATCCATGGCAATAACCTTTAATGCGCCTGAACCAATTCCCAGCAAACCTGAAATAATCCCAGCTATTCCCATCATAAAAAAACCGGTGGGAACATGTTGAACATTATATTTTATTTCGCCTTCGGGTGTGGGATAGGAACCATTCATCTTTAATAATTTAGAAAATCTTCCTCCACCATTCTGAAGAATTACTTCATTTTTTTTCTTCATCGAAATAGCCGCTGAAAAAATTAAAACAATACCAAAGATTACTGCTATGATATTAGTAGGAGAATAAATAGCTATCATGGCTCCAACAATGGCCCCCACTGTAGTGGCTATTTCCAGGAACATTCCTATCCTGATATTTGAAATTCCCTCTTTTACATAAGCGGCGGCTGCGCCTGAAGAAGTAGCAATAACTGAAACCAGGGAAGCGCCAATGGCATAATGAATATCCACCTTAAATAAAAGTGTAAGCATAGGAATAATAACAACTCCACCGCCCAATCCTGTCAATGAACCTAACAATCCTGCTATAAAAGAACCGAAAAAAACAATGAGGGAAAATATAAGGATTGACATGAATGTTTGTAAAAGTGTTTAATGATTTTGTCTATCTAAGTTTTTAATGCGTCATAATTTTATCTCATTAAAACATGCAAATTAAATGAAAAAATACATTTGTGATTTTTCAATCATTCTTATTCTTACTATCAAAATCAGATCGAATTAACAGACAAGTCATGCATCGCCTTCCAGCCATTTTTCTAAGTCAAGATAAACGCCATTAGTCCAGCCAAAGCCATCCTGGGCGGGATATTCGCCACCACCTGCGGTAAGACCCGTATTTACTACGTTATATTTCTCCATCATTTTGCCGGTATTTTCATAAACTCTTTTATTGAGTTTCATCCAACGATTTGCAATATCTTTTGCAAGCTTTTTATGCCCATACTTTTCCAATCCCATAATTGCTACATATTGTAATGGAGCCCATCCATTTGGCGCGTCCCATTGCTGATTGGTTGTTTCGTTGGTAGTGATAAACCCTCCGGGAAACAGTAATTTTTCTTCCATAACTTTTGCCACTTTATCTGCCTGAGCTTTGGAAGCAATTTCAAAAAACAAAGGAAAAGCCGCCGCTACAGTAAACGAATCTTTTTGCCTGTTTTCTACGTAATCATAATCAAAATAAAATCCTTCTTTTTCGTTCCAGCAATAAGTTTCTATTGCCCCGCTGCGCCGGCAAGCAAGCGTTTCAAATTTTTCAGCCATCGGTATATTTCCTGACAACCGAAAAGATTTCGCTATTGTTTTTTCAAGATTTACCAAAAGACAATTCAAATCAACAGGAATAATATCGGTAGTGTGAATGGTCGCAAAATCATTTTTATTTTTAAACCATCTCGAAGAAAAATCCCATCCTGACTCGGCTGCGGCTCGCAAATGGCGGTATGTCTTCTTTGTATCTTTTGCAGAAGCTGCTAATTTGGAATCGTCTTTAAAAGATTCGGGCCTCGGCGTATCATTTTCATCCCAATAATGATTTAATATATTTCCATCCCGCATTAATACTACGCGATTCAGTGAAGGATTTTCGACCGTTATTTCTTTACTTCCATTCATCCAGAAATTGTATTCCTTTTGGAGATGGGATAAATATTTCACTAAATATTTTCGCCCGGTTTTTCTTCATTCAACAACTGTACCATGCAGGCAAAAAATGGCGGCTGTGACCTTCCAAGATAATAAGTGCGGTTGCCATTGGGAATATATCCGATGGTATCAATAAGATAAGCAAAATTATCAACCATACTTTGGATCAGAGCAATTTTGCCTGAGACCTTTAAACCAAGCATTGTAAAATAACTATCCCAATAATAAATTTCACGAAACCTGCCGCCAGGAACGATGTAAGGATATGGAAGATTAATTAATGAATCATTCTGAGCCTTCGGATTCCTGGTAAGTACGTCCCAAAGTTTTTCGATATGTTCACTTACATCCTCATTCAACCCACTTTCAAAATCAGGCGAAACGTCGTTTGGATCGTCAAAATATTCATGGACAAATGATTTCAAATTGAAGCCTGGACTCTTCCTTTCCTCTTCATAACGCCGATGTATAGACGAAAGATCTCTCTTAGGAATGCAGTCAACAAAAGTTTTATTATCAGAAAAAATATTTTCTAATTGCACTCTTTCGAATAACTCGCCAAGAGAAAAAATGTTTTTGATTTCCATAATATTTCCTTTGAATTATATAAATCTAAACGGAAACAGGCACGGCCTTTTTTTGCAAGCGATTAAAAAAAATAAGGCTGACAATAAGGATCGCTATCGGTACCAGCGAAAAATAAAAAGCAGTCTGGCCTCCATAGGCTTCAAATATATGGCCGGTAATGATAGAACCTGTTGTGCCACCTAAAGCAGAAAAAATCACGATTAATCCACTCATGGGGCCTTGTTGCCTTAAAGGCAATGAGCTTAAAATTACCGAATTAATTGCGGGATAAACCGGAGCAATTAATAAGCCAATCAATGGAAACATATAAGCCACAAAAGGCGCGCCCAGCCAGCTATCTATCAGGTTAATATGAATTTTGGATGCCAGCGGAATTACCAAAACCACTAATACCGCAGCCAATAATAAACAGGCAATAATCACTTTAAGCCAATGAATTTTTCTTAAAAGAAATCCTGCAATAAACCTTCCTATTGCGGTGGAAATAGCAAGGATACTGGCCATCTGAATACTGAGCCTTGTGGATAAATGAAGTACCTGGCTGTTGAAAGTAGGAAGCCAGCTCATAATACTTTGTTCTATCAAAACATAGAAAAAAGCGCTGACAATAAAAATTAAAACCAGCGGCCGGATAGCGAGCGCTACCATATCTTCAAATTCTTTTATAAACGATTTCCCTTCAGCTTCTTTTACAGAAGATTCGTCTAATTTTGAAGTCAGCAACAAAATGAATGCAAGTGCGGAAATGGCAGCCAGCAAATAATAAACCTTAAGCCATGAAGTAGAAGCAGGGTTATTGTTATCTACAAAAGCGCCGAAAATAAAGTAGCCTGCAAGAATGCCAATCATAAAAAAAGATTCGATAAAATTCATGAAACTGGCGTGATCCTTTTTGTTGTTGGTAACAAGCCCAATCGTTGCATAAACCGAAACTTTTATTAAAGCAAAACTGACACCGGTAACCGCGAACAAAACTTTGGTCATGGCAAAACCTCCGATAAAAGGCATCAATAAACAGGCGATAATAACCAAAATTAAAGCGAGTAACATTGATCTTTTATAACCAATCCTTGTGATGTAAGACGCAACCAGGAACGAAGCTATGGCAATGCTTAAATCTTTAAACGCTTCTAAAATACTGGCTGCTCCTTGCGTAACGCCATAATTGTTTTGAACCTGCAAAATCACCGTACCAACGCTGTTGAGCAATATGGCAAAGACAAAATAATTTAAAAAAAGGGAAGTTTTTATTTGCCAATTTTGCATGTAATGGTTTTTAAAAGATTAACCGAATATACAATTTAAAACAGTTCCGGGAATTAGCGGGCTAACAAAGATTTGGCTACAGCAATTATAAATTAAATATTTCCGGTAAATGAAAAATAAGCAAATTTATTTGTTTACTGTCAGGCGCATCAAAGTAATTCAAAGAATGCTGTAAAAACCAGGAAGGTTTTTTTCAAGCTAACAGAAAATAAAAGAGGGTAAATAAACTTTACTGATTTGATTCCCCTATTTGGGATTAATGATTAGTAGTCACAAGGCAATGCCTTGTGACTACAGCAATGCCTCGTGACTACTAAGTGACTACTAAGTTTTCAAAATACCATTTTATTACGCAGGCGTTACTGCCTGATAGCCTCTCTCAGCAAGCATTTGACCCATTGGCATAAAATCTTCATCTTCTTTGGGAGCCCATGTGGCCAACCCATCTACATAGCGGTTATACATACAGAAAGCAGCCGCTATCAATACCGTATCATGAATTTCTCTGTCGCTGGCGCCTGCTTCTCTTGCCAACGCGATATCTTCTTCAGTTACGTTCTTGCCGCCTTTTTGCACTTGCTTTGCGATGTTTAATAATGCACGCATCTTCGGCGATAAGTCAGTGCCGGGAAATCCTTTTTTTATTTCTGTCAAAAAACTTACCGGCTGTTTCAAAAGACTGGCCGCGGCTGCGCCATGAGAAGTATGGCAAAAATGACAGTCATTCCAATAAGATACCGAAGAAGCGATCATTTCTCTTTCGCCCCTGGTTAATGAATTTTCCTGAACTAACAATACCTCAGCCAGCTCATTTAAAGGTTTCGCCGTTTCGGGCCTAAAATTTAATAAGCCCAGAATGCCGGGCATTTCGTTGTTTAATTGAATGTGTGCCATTGTATTTATTATTGATTGGTTTAAAAAATAAAATTTAAAATTTTCGATAGTTTTCCGACTGTGTTTTCCATAACTGTTTCCCAAAACCCAAGGTATTAATCCTGTTGTCTTTGTTTTTTATTTTTGGGATTTGCATAAATAGAAAAATCGTTTTTTTCTTTGTTCACTGATAGAGCAAATTCTCAACAATGAAAAAGATCCTCATATTCAACTCACAACCTTCAACAACAGTTTCCTATTTATACAAATCAATATCTGCATAACCTTCATCAGCGCGCAATTTAGCGCGTTTTACATACAACTGCCTGTCCGGAGGCGCCCATGTATTAAGGCCATCTACATACCTGTTGAACATGCAGAATGCTGCAGCAATTAAAACGGTATCGTGTATTTCCTTATCTGTAGCGCCCAACTTTCTCGCAGCCTCAATCTGATCAGGCATTACAAACTTTCCTCCTTTTTGTACGCTGCCGGCTATGGTGAGGAGTGTCTTCATTTTCTCTGAAAGAGACGTTGATTGAAAATCTTTTTTTACAGAATCTATAAATTCCATATCGCATTTCAAATAATGTTGCGCCATTGCGCCATGTACATTCTGACAAAAAAAACAATCATTTTGTGCAGACACATACGCGCCTATTAATTCCCTTTCGCCGCGCGTAAGCGTGTTGTTCTCATCATGCAATAAAACTTCTGCAAGGTCATTTAAAGGTTTTGCAGTTTCAGGGCTGTAAGCCATTGGGCCTCTTATGCCGGGTAATCCTTCCGGTAAATTAATATGTGCCATTTTTATTTATTTTGGTTTTGTGGTAATACGTAACCTTTTTCCGCCATGCGAATCCCCATTTCTGCATAATCCTCAGGATCGGCAGGCGTAAGGCTTGCAAGCCCATCCACGTAGCGATTGAACATGCAAAAAGAAGCGGCAATCAAAACAGCATCATGAATTTCACGATCGTTAGCGCCCTGATTCCTCGCCTCCTCCACATCATTTTCTTTTACTTCTCTTCCTAATATTTGCACTTTGCCGGCAATATTTAAAAGCGTTTTCATTTTATCGCTAATGCCTGCGCGTTTCATGTCTTTTAATACATCATCAACGATATTTTTATCTTGTCCATACAGGCATCGTGCAGCCGCAGCATGGCTGCTCATACAAAACATACAATCGTTTAAATAAGAAACATAAGCTGCTATAAGTTCTCTTTCGGCCTCTGATAAAGGTGATTCGCCGCGCAACAATACCTGCGCAAGGTCGTATAAAGGTTTACCGGTTTCGGGCCTGAACATCACTAACGAACGGATTCCCGGAACGCCCTCCGGAACATTAATATGTGCCATAATTGTAATTTTTAAATTTTGAAAATGTTATCAATTGATTTTAGTTTTTAATAATTTATTTTTTGCAACCAACACAAGACGCTTTAAGAAATTTCTCCTACAAGGCTTGCAGTACTTATCTCCTTTGTCTCAGTTGAAGAATCATAAGATTGATCTTTAGTAAATAATATCACCAACAACCCTACAACAAATACGAGGGAAAAAATGAAAATTGAATTTCCATAACCTCCGAGCGTTGTTACCAATATGCCTATAAACAAAACGGCAGAAGCCGTAAATAACCGCCCTACATTAAAGCAAAAGCCCGTGGCTGCGGCGCGAATCCCCGTAGGAAATAAGTGCGGAATGTAAACGGATAAAACACCCTGGCTGCCGCCAAAGAATAAAGCGAGCACTGCAATTTCGGCATAAATAATATTGCTAAAAGTCGTGTTGGTTTTAAATAAAATAAAAGAAAAAAGAGTACACACGGAAAAGCAGATCAGCATTGACTTGCGGATACCTGCAAAGTTCACCAGCCAGCCGGATAAAAATCCGCCGAGAAGCCCGCCCATTCCCATAAACATCATACTTAGGCCACGTTCTTTTTGTGCGTCTGAATCGGTTATAAGACTTTGAACCCACGTAGGCATCCACGAAAAAATAGCCCATAATCCAATCAGCATCGAACCAAAAATTATTGATCCAAAAATTAAAGAGCGACGATTATCTTTTGAAAAAGCAGATGCCTTCAATGAATCCGCTATTGCTTTTTCAGCCTTATGCGCCTGCCAGCCTGGAGAATCTTTCAAAAGAAAAATCCCAATGATGGAAATAAACACAGGAATAAAACCCACAAAAAATCCCAACCTCCAATAAGCCACGATGTAATTGATAAGCCCTGCGGAAAAAATTCCTATAGGAAAACCAATAGATAAAATGCCAATATAAATGGCTTTACTGCGCGTTGGCCAGACTTCGCTCATAAGAATCAGCGAAACCACCAAAACGCCGCCCACGCCAAATCCGCTTAAGAATCTGCAGATTACAAGGCCCCACCAATTTGGCATCATCCCGGTAAAGATTGTGAATATTCCGTAAAATGCAATTGACAGCAATAACGATTTCTTTCTGCCGATCCTGTCGCTTATTATTCCCCACGTAAAGCCGCCAAAGGCCCATCCAAAAATAAAAATAGCATTGACAAAAGCGCTGATATCACTGATCTCTTTTGAATTTTTATTACCCGCAAGATCTTTTACTACAACAGGCAAATACACTGACATGAGTGTGGAAACTGTTCCGCCAAATGCAGTACTGATAAAGCAGATTGCAAAAAGCCCGATATGATAAAAGGAAATCTTCCTTTCCATCAAAAGAGTGTCGCCTAAGATTATTTTTTCCAATTTTTGTTTTTTTAAAATGAGATTAAACCAATTGTTAAGTTCTATTATTTCAGCAAGTCATTAAAAGTTATGGACACATAATAAATAGCGCCAATTGCAGGAGAACCATACGATTGGTAAATTTTATTATTAAAAATATTGCTGGAACCTAATTTAATGGTGGAATGCATTTTTGGTAATTTTTTGTTTATCTGCAGATCAACTAAAGAATAAGCATTGATGCGGCCGGGAATCATTGCGTTGAAAGTGCCATACCAGTCAAACGCGCTCTGCCAGTGCCATGCAAGATTAAATCCAAAGTCTTTATAAACGTCACTGTTTCCAAAAGTGAGGTTGCTGCTATATTCGGGAGTATTGAACTCCGCCACATTGTTTTTATTGGCATTCCGAAGGTTGAAAGAAGACCACGTAAGATTTCCTCCCAGGTTGTATCCTTTTTCAAAAACATAATTGAGACCCAATGATACGCCCTGTGCCGATACTTTATCCGGCGCATTTGTATATAATTGATAAGCGTGTATTTTACCATTTAAAATATCTGCGGCCGCATCAAAATTAATTTTGCCATCGCTTCCATATACATCGTGCTGAGGTTCTATGACAACCGTATTCAGGATAAAATTGCTATAAGTGCTGTAATAATAATTTACATCTACAAAAAAATTATTTTGGAACAGACCTTTATAACCCACTTCAAATGATTTTTCTTTTTCAGGTTTTATATAGGCCACATTCGATTTTTGCAAAAGATCCTTGTTTTCTGAAACTGCCTGCGGGAAAGGTGTTCCTGCACCTGATGCTGCCCCAAACGCGCCGCCAAACGCACCCACAGAAGCAGCAGTAAAAGAGTTTTGATATACGTTAAGGCCTTCACTGTTTTTTGGAGCGCCTCCCAGAATAGTAATCGGTCCTACATTCAAATTAATAAACTGATCCACAGGTGTTGGATTCCTGAAACCTGTTTGATAAGAAACGCGGAAATTATGCGTTTTTGCCACAGTATAAACGGCTGAAAAACGAGGTGTAAAACTTCCGTCAAAATTTTCATCTTTATCATAACGCATAGAAGCGGTTAGTTTCAATTTATCATCCAATAATTTTTTGGCAGCCTGCACAAAAGCTCCGTATTCTTTAATAGTTACCTTATTGTCTTTGTCGTCAAATAAACTTCCGTTGGTAAACATATCGTAATACCTGAAACTTCCACCGGCAAGCAGTTCAAAAACCTTTACTGCTTTGGTAAAGTCGTACTGGCCCTCTGTATGATAAAATTTACTATTGCTAAAAACACCGGCGCCACTTAATCCATAATTATGAATGGATGCATCTTTAGCATTTTTAAAAGCATTGGTTCCCGGCAGGAATCTTCCCTGGTCGGCAAAAGCCCTTGCTGCATTATTATCGGCAGGCGTAACTCCTGCTACTGATCCATTATATGCCGACTGGTATCTTGTAAACCACATATCATCTGCCTGCCCAGGAGTAACCGTATTCCCGTTTAGATCCTGTACCCAATCGCGGTTAATAAACTGGGCGAGAGAACGGGTGTTATAGGAATTATGAGAATTTTCGACCACGGCATAACTGCGAAGAAAATAATTGCTTCCTTTCAATTCCAGGCGATGGGTTTGCAAAACAAAATTATTCAGGTCGAAGCGGCTGCTTCCTGTGTAGCTCGCGGTTCCCTGTCCAAAATTATATTGATAAATGGCTTCTAAATTGTTGGTAATACGAAAATGTAACGCGCCATCTAATTTCAAACTATACACATTATAATTCATCAGATCTTTCTCTTCATAACCTGTTCTGGAAACAAGGCCAATCCCCGGCAGTGTTCTTGAAACTTCATCACCATAAATATTTAAAGCATCACGTCCGGGGTTATTGGGTCCACGTTTATCCGGTGGAGTTTGTGCACTTACATCGGTGTAGTTGTTGGCGTACCAATCCGTGCCTGAGAGGTAAGAAGCATTAATTTTAAAAGCAAAACGGTTTTCGAATGCTTTGGCAAAACGAAGTGAAAAATCATACAAGCCTTTTGGATTGACATCGCTTTCTCCAATATGATTCACGCCGGTTTTTGCCTGAACGGTTAATCCCTGGTATTGAAAAGGATCTTTTGTATGCAGTAGCAATGCTCCGTTAAAGGCCATTGGCCCATATAAAACAGAAGCAGCGCCCGGAATAAGTTCAGCGCTTTCCATATCAATATCAGAAGCGCCAAAAAGATTGCCTACTGCAAAATTTAAACCTGGCGTCTGGTTATCCACGCCATCTACCAATTGAAGAAACCTTGAGTTTCCTGTGGTATTAAATCCGCGGGTATTCACTTGTTTGTAAGTTAAACTGCTGCTTACCACTTCCATTCCTTTTAAACTTTGCAAACCGTCATAAAATGTTAAGGATGGATTCTCATTAATCTGTTTTAAAGTCATTTTTTCAATGGTTACCGGCGAACGAAGAATACTTTCTTTAACACGGGAGGCTGCGGTTACCACTTCGTTGAGCAAGGCTGTTTTTGATGCAAGCGAAAGAGTCACGTCCTGGTTTTCCCGGGTAATCTGCACTTCTTTGTTTTCATGGCTTACAGAAGAAATAAGAATAGAAAAAGGCAATTTTAGTTTGTTTACTGTCAATTGAAAAGTGCCCTCTTCACCGGTAACAGTGCCGATTAATTTTCCTTTTACATTAATACTTGTACCGGCCAAAGGCTTTCCCGTTTCTGCATCTGTGATCTTTCCCGAAATCTTTGTTTCCTGTGCAAATAATTGCATTGAAAAAACAACTGAAACAAATAATAAAAAGGTTTTAATAATCATTGTATTTTTTCTCATAATAACTAATTGTATGTTCTGGTATTTATTTTAAATTTTAATGAACTTTATTTTTTAAGACGAAAGAATACTTTTTAAGAAAGCCTTTCTTCCGCAAGTTTAGTTCCTTCAATACGCGATTTTATTTTTGCAAATGCCGTATCTCTTGAAGTGGATATGTCATCAGCAAAAGGCGAGAATCCGCAATCATCGGTTGTACCTAATTGTTGGGGTGAAATTATTTCCGCTGCTTCCAATATGGTATCGCGAATCTCTTCCGGGGTTTCCACTCTTGAATCATTTACGTTAGTAACGCCAATGAACAGGCGCTGATTAGGGCGTATATTTTCTTTAATAGATGCAAGCACAGATCGTTTGTCTTTCTCTCCTCCATATTCGAGGTAAAAATTATCTGCATTCAGCTCAAACAACAATGGAAGCAAATCTGCATAACTAATGTCGGCGCTATGAGGTGAATCATGATCGGCGCCGGGACAGGAATGCACGCCTATTTTCTTTCTTTCTTCCTCGCTAAAGCGGTTAAGAACTTTATTATTCAAATCAATAAATGATTTTAATAATCCTTTAGAAGGGTCGAGTTTCAAAGCGAGTCTTGCCTCGGTAAAATCAATCTGCACCTTATATGCTCCGCCGTTTAAACACCGCCTGATATCTGATTCTGCTTCATTTAATATATCCTCTATAAACTGTTCGCGGGAATAACCCTCAATTCCTTCCTGCGGATATAACAAGCTAATGGCTGAAACCGCTATCACTGCTTGCTTTACGGGCAGCGTAGTAAGTTGTTTTGCTTTTTTAAGGTAAGAATCCGCATACGTTTTATAATGAAAAGGCCCCGATGTAATTTTAGGTAACTGACGCGTATGTCCATCTGCAAATGGTATTATAACACCATCCGGAGCAAGATTCTGCAGGCCACTGATGGGATAAGTTGCAAAGCTGGGTTTGCTTTGTTCACCATCAGAAATTACAGGGGATCCTGTTTCTTCAAAGCGTTTGACAGTGTCCGTTAGCGCTTCATCAAATAGCTTTGATAATTCACTTTCATTTATTTGTTGTTGCGCAAATGATTGTAACGCATCCACCAGATATTTGGGGCGTGGTACACTACCGATTGGTTCTGTTTGAATTTTCATACAATGTTTTTTAATATTTTTTAGTAAATAATTTTATGTTCAGATTCATTATTCTTCGGCTTATTTTTTTAAATGATCATAACCCTGGGGCAAACGCGTGTATCCATGATTGACAAGCCTTTCAGCCAGGACATCATAATAACTATCTTCCGAAGGAAGCGATGTGGCCATTCCATCTACATAGCGGTTGTACAAACAAAACAATGCCGTAATCAATACCGTATCATGAATTTCAAGATCGGTAGCGCCGGCATCTTTTGCTTTTTCAATTGCAGATTTAGTTACGCTTTTCCCGTTTTCTCTTGTTAATAAAGCAATTTCAAGAAGGGCTTTCATTTTTTCACTTATGGGAGTCGAATTAATATCTTGTTTTGCTTTCTCCGAAGTTTCATGATCGCCAATCAGCAGGTCGGCAGCGGCGGTGTGGGCGGCGGTACAAAACGTACAATGGTTACCGTTAGATACCACAGAAGCAATCAGCTCGCGTTCGCCTTCCGATAAGGTGGATGGGCCGCGCATTAATATTTGAGTTAATTCACGAATAGGCTGACCGGAATCCTGCCGGTATTCCAATAACCCGGTTATACCCGGCAAATGTTCTTCCAATGTTATATACGGCATAAAAAATTTGTTTTAATTGAATTGATTCTTTTTTAAAATTTGATAAGATTCTCTCTTTTACCTGCCTGTACAGTAAACAAATAATTATTAAAGAATCTCAATTTTTAATAAAAGCCTTCTTCTATTCATTATCAAATAAATAGAAAGCCTTCCCTGTAGAAACAGGGAAGGGTTCTATAGCTTTTATGAGAGACTCTTTATTTGTCTTACAGACAACATTTATAATAATTTTTGTTCCGGATAATCTTATTAATATGACAGATGATTTATTTCTATTAATTTTCTTTGCTGTTAATTTTTACATTTTTAATTCGCCAACCTTTTTGCCTTATCCATAAAAAGTATCATGAAAAAAATAGTTACTTTTTACAAGCTGTTTTTATTTCAGCGAATTCCTTTTGAAAATGCCGCGCATAATACATTACAGGGAATGCTTGAATTAAAGATTGCTTTCGGCTAAAATAGAATGGCGTTATTCAGAACACCTTCTGTCGCACCAGACAATCAATACTAAATTCACTTACAACAATAAAATAGATTGATAAATAATTTACGGACGGAGTCCTGCGCAATGTTCATTAGTAGTCCCATAAACAGGGACAACTGATTCATTAAAACTTATGCTGCAAAACTTATGCAAAAATTGTATCCGGAGGCTGACCGGGAGAACTATGAGGAGAGGAAATGGTATTAGCAGCATTTGCCTGTAACCAATTTTTCATAGAGAGTGTATAAAAAGAAATTATATTCAGGCCAAATGTAGAATCATCATATACGGTTTGAAGATTCTTAAAAACTGATTTTGCGTTATCAGATTTTTTTGAATTATCATTCTGAGCCAAATCATTGGAAATTTTATAGAAGTCATTTTTGGCAGTTTCCAAACGCATTTTTTTAATATTGGGAATACACATTAAATAAAGCGTATCGTTAGAAAGTTTGCGTTTTACGTATTTATAGGAAGTTCCGTTAATGTTTATTTCTCCGTCATAGCGCTGATAAGACGTCCAACTGGTTTGGTAAGGAAGATGTACCGGAATTTTTAATTCTACCAACTGAGATTCATCGTAAGAATCATTATCAAACGCTGCTTCTAAGTTTTCATTTGTTTTGTGCTGCAGGTAATCATAATACAAACGGTACCCAAACCAATTGAAGGCAAAAAGCAAAAGAAAAGATATGGCCGTTAGTTTTTTCAAATTATTCCTATATAAATATATAGGTCGCACAAATTAGAACAATCGCCGGAATTGACAAAATTTTATTTGCTTAACTTTTTGGGTGGAAATTTTTGTTGACAATAAAAACAAGTATTTCATAACTTTGAGAGACAAAATAAAAATTATGTCGGAAGTTGTTACACCCATATTGCTACGTTATGGCGGAGCCAAACGATCAACTTTTGAGATGAATGAAACAGAACTCAAAGAGGCTGCAGAATCTATTGTGAGAAGAGCGAAAGAAAAAGCTTTTTCCAGAGGCTTACCTATTTATTATGGTATAGGTGACAAGGTTTTCGCAGAATATCCTGATGGCCGTATTCAAGAAATAAATAAGCGAGCCTGATGCCAATATTGTTTGTAATTGCTGGCCCAAATGGCATAGGAAAAACAACATCTTCTTATGACCTGTTACCTGCAAATACTTCAATCATTAATTCTGATGAAATTGCAAAAGAAATTCGAAGTACAACAATAAGCACAATTAATTTGCAGGAATATATAAACCAGGAAGCTGTTCGTTTAATGGAGGAACTCAGGAGCATACAAAGTTCATTTGCCATTGAAACGAATCTTGCTGATGTTGATACATGGAAGTTTGTTTTAAATATGCAACAAACGGGCTATAAACTTCATGTTCTTTTTTTATCTACCAATAATTTAGAAATTTTGAATTCCAGAATAAAAGAAAGAACATTATTAGGAGATCATTTTGTAAGGCCAGATATTGTAGAAGAAAGATATTTAAGTAGTCTCAATTTATTAAATCATTATTTTGAAAAAGCGGATAAGCTTCAATTATTTGACAATTCTAAATCTCCGGAATTGATTGCAGAAATAACGTTTGGGAAAATTGATTACCAGATTAAAACTCTTCCAGATTGGGTAACAAAATATTTGGATAAATATTTTCATCCAAAATCAAAGACTAAGAAAGAATTTAAAGACATGTCTATAGATGAGGTTAGAAATATTTATCAGAATCAAAAGAAAAATCAAAACATTAAATAATTACGCTTATCTTATTTTACTACAAATGTTTTTTTATCTTTCCCAATGCCCGTTAATGTTACTGATTTCCACTCTTTGGGTAAAGAAGTTTTTAATTGTACAATTCCTTTTGGAGTAATATCCAATCCGCCGAAGCCAAACAACATACTTTGAAGATAGCCACCGGCGCCGGTTGCAAAATAAGGATTGGTACCTCCGGCTGTTTCTGCCATTACACCAAATGGCGGCAATTTATTGGGAATATATGTTTTTTCAAAAGCAGCCCAGGCTTTGGCAGGATCATGCAGCCTTGCATATAATATCGTAAAAATTGCCTGGGTCATTGCCGGGGAACCTTCCCCTACTCTGGGTTCATAATATTCGAGGTCTTTTTTTATTTGAGCCGGATCGGTTATTTCTTTTAATGGATATGCCAATAGATTGACGTCCGCCTGTTTTATTTTGATACCATCGTAGCCTGCATATTCCGAAGTGACGCCATTAGGTAATTTTAAAATAGGAATATTTTTTTCGACATCTGTCCAATCCGGATCTACCGGCTGGCGCAAAATTTTTGCAGCCATCACCGCATATTGCAGATTGGCTTTGGCAGCCGCATTGGTAAATGCATTGTTGTCAACATTTTCAGCCCATTCATCTGCGGCTACCACATTATTAATATCATAATGCCCCGGCCCGTTCTTTTCAACCCGGCTTACCCAAAAATCGGCGCAGGCTTTTATCATCGGGAATCCTTTTTCTCGTAGCCATGCTGTATCCTGGGTAACCGCAAAATAATTCCAGGCAGCAATGGCAACATCTGCCGTAATATGATGCTCAAATGGCCCGCTCAAAGCCCATACGGGAGTTTCTTCATTTCCTGTAGCGGCGCTTTCCCAGGGATACATTGCACCCTTAAAGCCATGAGCAAAAGCATTGTGTTCCGCTTCCTTCAATCTTTGAAACCGGTATTCCATCATACTCTTTGCCATCTCCGGATGAAGCACCAGCAGTGCGGGATACATCCATAACTCAGCATCCCAAAAAACGTGTCCATTATATCCAAGTCCGCTCAAACCCATTGGCGACGGGCTATACGCAGTTCCTGATCTTACAAACGAATAAAGATGATACATGGCAGCATGAACATCGCGCTGGCTGGCATCATCGCCATCAATTACAATATCACTCTTCCATAATTTGTCCCATGCCTCATCGTGAAATTGTATTAATTTTTTGGCGCCTTCCAGTTTTGCATAAATCACATATCGCTGTGCTTCATTCCATGGATCATCATCCTGTGCAGAAGTGATAGAAGCGCCGGCAATAGCAAAATGATAGGAAGTTCCGGCTTTTAAATTCTTTTTAAATTTTATGAGATGCATATTATTATCCCACATTTCATGAATCAGTTCCGGTTCAGATCCGTTCGGATCATCAAATAAAAAAGTAGTAGCCGAAGCAAGCGTTAGTTTTCCAGTGGGGCTTTTCGCAACCGATGAAAGCAAACTTATTTTTACATGCGGGCGATCTATCTGGTTATAATAATTTTGAACATCACGCAATGCATCCGGCGCTTCCATCACGCTGGCAGGAATGATTTCAATATCCTTTTTTGCAGTAATAGTAACATCTACCAATACATTGTATGGCAAATTGCGCAAGGCATAATAGGTATAAGAAACAGTTGCCTTATCCTGGTAATCAAAAGTGGTATTAAAATTCGCATGCTTCATGTCGAGCACCTGGCGCATGTTCGCAGCATCACCATTTCCGATTCGGTGGCCATCAATATCAAGATTCATATTCACCAGGTTAAAGCTATTTAAAAAATTACTTACCATCCCGCGGCCATATTGATCATAGGCGCCATTAAGAACAACGGTTTTACATTTCAAAGGCTCCGCAGAAGACACGATTCCAATAACACCATTGGCAACCGTTTCACCATAATAATCAGAAGGATCAATTTTATCAGCTACTATTTTCCAGGTATCCGTATTTTGAGAATACGAGAAAGAGAACGAAAACATCATTAACAGGATTACAAAAATTTGTTTCATTTTTTCGGAAATTTTAAAAATTGATCTTATGGGCTAAATGTAAAATAAAATGATGTAATTGTTGAGAATGTTTTTTGAAAAATAAAAACTGAACGATTATCGGATGAACTAAAAACGTTTGGAAAGTTTAATAAAGATTTTTACAAGAGGAGTTAGATAACTTTCTAAAAGGGTATAAAAAATAGTAAACAAACAAATATTGTGAATTCTTTTTTAATCAACAATTTAATTTTTGGACAAAAATTGATAGTGCAATGCTTGATTTGGGGAAGTGATAAAATAAAAAATTCAACAGGAAAAAATTTAATATTCTTTCCTGTTGAATTTTATGTAACAAAGGCAAATTATTTTTTCATTGCCAGAACCGGCGGTTGTGGTTGTGGTACAATGTTATGAACTGGCTTAGTAGATTCTAAGTAGGCATAAACAGCTTTTAGTTCATCATCCGTCATCTTTGCAAAATTTGGCCAGGGCATTGGTGGGAGCAGATCTCTTCCTCCGGCCACTCCTCCATATTTGCCTTTACGGAGGCATAGTATGAACTGATCTTCTGTCCATGCTCCAATACCTGTCGTTGAATCTGAAGTAATATTTGCAGTATAAGAAATCCCCCAGGGCCCTATCCATTCTGTGAAATTAGCCACGGCAAGCCCTTTACTTTCCATCTCTTTGCGGTTAACATTTATTTCCGGCATTTGCGAGGGGTGGCCGGACAATTCTAAATCCAAATTATCTTCAGGCCCCGCAGGCCCCATTTTTTTGGGAGTATGGCAATCGTTACAACCACCAATAGTAACAATGTGTTTCCCCCAAGCTACCTGGTCTTCAAAACCGCCATAAGCCGGAAGTGCGGCCTGGGTTTGTGTGGAATCTTTTGTTATTTCTGGTTTGTCGGCTTGCCCCTGGTTACACCTGGAGAAAATAAGAATAAAACTCATTAGAATAATGAGTGTGAACATTGAAAACTTTTTCATAATTTTTTTTTTTTAATTTTAAAATAATTATGTTTTCAAGTCAGCAGATTTTCATCAAAACGGAGTAAAAAATTTACAAGGGAAATCAGCAGATCAGCGAAAGAATAAATAAAGCTAAATTCTTTTTTGGATATAAAAAAAATATATTTTATAATTCGATTATATCTTTTAAAAAATGACTCAGTAAAAAAAGATAGAGTTCTGCTCAGAAAATATTTGAAACATTTATTGAGAATTTAATGAAAAGAGAAAATGAATAATTAAAAAAAAATCTACAGCAGTAAACAAACGAATTTGCCAGATTCTGCTTTAAAATACAAAAACTAATTATTTGCCGGGCGGAATAATTTTATCCAATGCAGTTATTGCCTTCATGGCGTTAGCATCCCGGTAATCAACGCTTAAAATATCGCCTTGTTTTTGGAAACGATAATACCTGCCTGTAATGCGGCCTACAGCAGTGAGCGAAGTTTTTCCGGTGTACCTGAAACTTACGTCGCTCCACATTTTTGAAGAAACAAAGCCACGAAGATTTTTAGAGGGAATGTTTTTTGAAAGCTGGGAATACCCCGCTCTTTTGCTTCCGCAGTTGCACATGACATTAAAATTTTGTTTTTAAAAAATCATTTCTTATCAGCTTAAATAGAAAGGGAAAATGATACAAAAGTTATAAAAAGTTTACGTTCAATTTTCTTCCTCTTCGAAATAGTATGGTTCGCCAGGCTTATTATTTTTTTTATCTGTTGCCCGCTCCAATAAACAGGCTGCACCTGATAACGCCGCCCAGAATAATAATCTTTCCCCCCAACTTCGACCGGCCCATAAACCAAAAGGCAAAGCCACCCAAACACTTGTACAATAAAAGCAGTCGAGCAGGCTTCCGAGAAAGCCCGCCCCTGCTGCTTTTCGTAAACGAAAGATGATATCAAAAGGGCCATCTTCTTTTGAAAGCAAATGGGTAAGCCTCCAAATTGTTAGAGAGATAATGACAAACAGGAAATACATTATAATCCAGCTTTTTTAAAAAATACTAATAAAAAGGCTATGGCTTCATTGATACCATAGCCTTTTGCCACTTTGTTACGGCTCTAAAGCAAACGCTGCTACCATGCCCGCATCATTTGTAACACGGAAGGTTCCGTCAGTCGCCATAGCAATTACAGACAAGGTTTCTGCAAATGCTGCTTTGCCGGTTCCAGCAGCATAACAACTCCCTAATAATTGAGCTGGCGTAAAATGCTTATCATAAATGCCACCGCTCAAAATATAGCCCGATGCACTGTCAATCACCATTCCTGCTGCATCTGCAACTGGGACATCGCCACAGGTTCCTTTTACAACACCAAAACTGAACACCGCAAAATTATTAGGTTGAGTTGCAAGGAAGGAAAGTTCAAGGTCTGCTTCAACGCCGCCCGGTTTGTAACTTACAAATCCGCAGCAGTCAATTGATGCAGGGTTCCCATTTACTTTTACTGTAAAAACATCTGCGCTGCAGTGAGCATTGTCAATGCGCATGAGGATATTAAACGCATTGGCAGTAGTTACTGTCGGGCTTTCCAGTAACCCATCCGGAGCATTTACACTAAAATCTGCATTGTTATATTCAGGTATTTTGAACGTAGATTTAGGGATATTGCTCAAAAGGTTTCCCGCCTGGTCAAACAATTGCAGTTCGAATTCATATAATCCATCACCCCCAGCCAGAGTACCTCTTTTCAATTGTGTTGAATCAAAACTAATGGAATCCGTGTTGTAAGTCTGCTCAAACCACAGCGGGCTTGTTTCCGGCACACTAAAAGGAGGCATGTTTGGTTGCACAGGTGGAATAATATACAAGTTATCATTGCTGCCTACCGTAAAAGGCCCAAGCTTTACACTATTGGCACCAAACTGAGGGTCGCCGTGAGAATCAATATAAGTATATTCATAGCCCTTATTTACAACACCACCAATTGGTTGTAATGCTTTATAAGAATCAGCTACTGGGATTAATTGTGCATCCGCAATCTGTTTGTACCTCCAGCGATAATAATATATTCCTGACTTGGGAAGGTCGCTTCCATAGCCCATATACAATGAGGGGCTCCCGCCAAACGGGCGCTTAAAGTCCCCGACAGTCGTTACCAGGAAATCATCATAAATAGCCGAAGCATCTGTTAATCCAATACGGTTATAACTTACAAATTGCCCCGGAGGGGGTTGCAAGTAACTTGCCTGGTTAATATGGGCTACACTGGTAGCACCTACAGACCTTATCCATACCAATTCACCGGGAAGCGGGCAATCGCAACAACAATTTCCGGGTACACGTGGGTCTGTTATCTGGATATTAATATTGGTGCCGCAGGCATAATCCCAAAACGTATTGCATGGTACTGGCGGGTTATAAACCGTTGTCCATACCCCGTTTATCAAATACTCAATCCATATATAAATATCAGGGGTCTCACCAAAACAGAAATAAGAAATATTCGTATCAAACCTTCCATTTGCATCGGTGTACAAAACAGCCACCTCTCTGCAGCGATAAAAATAAGGCCAGAACCAGGGCCACAGGCAAAACCAGGGATGAAATATTGCATAATTTTTAGCAATAGTTTCCCTGATAAGGTTCAAATTACCTGATGCAAGGTTTTGTCTTATATCCATGCTTATTTCGGGCAAAGAAGCCGCAGCCGCCATTTGTTTATCTTCCACTGAAAGAGTTTTGAAAATATTTGGTGAAGGCTTTTGTGCAATTACAGTTATATCATTTGTGAGAAATGGAGAGGGATCGGGAATAGGGATTGGGAATTTAATAATCTCGTGCGGGTTCAAAATGAGTGGCGGAATTTTTGCAATGATATAATCCGGGATGTGGTATATCCAATACCAGATTTCATCTATCTCGCAAATATGCACTCTTGCCCTGCAAACGGAGCGGTCAACCCACGTATCATTTACTTGGAACCATTTAGATACTTTACCCGTTACACGGCAAATACAAAACGGCCAAAATTTCGAAATCACTGACGGGATAGGAAGAATATTAAAATTACCATCAGCATTGACATTCAGAATCGGTTCGTAAGGCTTAAAATTTTCAAGTTCATCAATTGAAGTAACTTTTTGAATACTTTCATCCGTTACCGGAGCAATAAACACCCGTAAATCTCCTGGGTTTGTTATTTGCTGCGATGAGAACTGCAGCTCATTTTCTCTTTCAAGATCAAATTCTAACAGATTATTTATTACTAATTGCGATTGAAGTAAAATACCTCGGCAATTAAAAAGAAATCCGATAAGTGAAATTTCCTTTTCTGGAGGTGTTTCAAAACTTATGGGAATTGCTATTTTTGTTAATACTTGTGCCATAATATTTGGTTGGTGTTCGTTAAATAATAAAATACTTATAAAGGCTTTGGGATTAAAGACCCATCTTCTAATCCGCTATAACCGGCGCTGGTGGGCAACACCGGTATTCCTGCGATTTTTCGAGCAACTCTATTTGTTTGCGCAGCAAATCATTTTGCAACTGTAAGTTTTCTTTTACTTCCGGTTCGCATATATCGCAATCATCCAAACATCCCTTTACGATAATGCCGGATGTGGGCAATGAAAATTCCTGTACAAAATTTATCTTGTTCGTAATGGTAGTAGAAACTTTGCCTTCATTATCTATCAACCCTTCATCCAGCAATTGTTTATCAACTTCGGCAAGAGCAGCATCGCGTATAGAGGTAGAAATAGGAACGGCTCCCTGAAACTGTGCTCCTGTCTGAAACTGTGATGTAGCCTGGTTGATGCCAAATACATTTCGCGTTAAATTAGTGCCTGCTGTCAATAATTCTGCATTTGTAAAAACTTTACTGGTTGCGGGGATCTCCTGTGGAACGACTGAAACTGCAGATTTTAACGTAGGTAAATATAAAGGCCTACGAACAGGTGCTACGGGATCCAAAACCCTTCGTTCAATTTCTGTCAACTCGTAGGTTATTTTTTGTTTTTTATTAAGACGATAAAAAAGGAAAGTGATGGCATGGCAATGATTGGGATTTGAAAATTCTCTGGAAGAAGCCTCATACTGATCTTGCGATTCAGTGGCAATATGGGTTCTTGAAGACACCTCACCGATAGAAATGGAGTGGGCCTTCTGAGTTTCGCCAACGGATTGAGTTGCTGATCCCTGGGCATGTGATTTTTGTTCGTTCAGATAATCGGAAACTGATTTACTGTTGTGGCTGCCATTAGCATTGGTGCTGGCATCTGCAGAGCCTCCAAACAAACTTATACCCACGCTGCCGTGAGCATCCCCATGAAAATTCCAGTTGCCGGAGTCACTGCTGGAAGCGCTTCCTGACTGCGAGTTAGCGCCATCCGTAATATAATTTTGCAAGGCAGTCATGTAGTATTGTTCTTCCGAAATTTGTTCGCTCCGTGTACTGATCTGTGTTTCGCTGTCCAAAGTAAAACGGCTTTTGCGATCTGTAGATTGAAGTCTCACTTTTTCGCCGGGCAACAATGTAGTGCTGTAAGCAGGATCGCCAAGCGTGAGCCCGAGCGTACATCTTGTGAATTTAAAATGCAATATCACTTCTACCGTTAGTTGCTGCAGAGCCAGGTTTGTTGCAGCGGGCAATGCAACGGGGTAATTAAGGATGCGCTTATACTGAAAGACATCACAATGATCGTCTTTGATAAGATCAGGGCAACATGGAATTGCAACCCCGCCATTTGTAGCGTTGTCGGTTGCTTTAGTTGTTGAATTTTCTTCAGGCATAAAAAATAATTTTTAAGATGAACAGTAATTTTTTTAGGCTGCTTTGCTGTTTTAGCAGTGCTGGATAGAAGGAGAAAAAAATTTATACCATACCTTTTATGGTCTATTTTCAGGAAATATTTTTACGCAAAGGCTCCTTTTTTTCCTCCCTTTGAGTGGATTTTCGGATTATTTTTTTATTGATATCATCCCAGCATTACCCAGTAGTTTTTGCAGCGCAAAACATACTCAACCCGAAAGTATAATTACAGCAAGCCGTTAACAAGCGCTTTTTCGTAAAGTGCATTTCACGTATGGGTACTTTTTAGTAAATGGCGCAAAAACGGGGATATCCGGTGGGGAATGGTTATTGAAAATCCATTCGTGAAATAAAGAAGTTTTTCACATTCATTAATGTGAGAAAAACAATTCAGATTCAGCAGGTAGAATTTATTGAGGCGAATAAAATTTTTTACCGGTAAAATAGTAAGCATCTCTTTAATAGTGCTATGCCTCGACATCCATTTTAAATTATTGTCGCAATTGATCAGGGTTTTTACATAATGATCGGCGCTTATTACAAAATATATTTCATCGGGATGTGCCCAGGTATATTTTTCTTTTTTTTCTTCAAAGCGTATAAATTCCGTGTTTGTCACTAACATATCTTTTGTATTCGATATAATTGCTAAACTCCTGTTTGGGGAATACAATTTATCTATCAAATCATCTTTAAAAAGAAAATTGTTGATGAGCATTTAAAAACTTTTTTTGCAATTAAGAATATCTGCTTATCGCCATTTAATTTTCCGCCATCTTCCTGAAAGTCAATTCTTCTCAACCCAAATGAAATGACATCAGGACATAATGAAGACTATCGGTTTCTAAAAAGGATGATTTTGTGAAGAAATTCTTTGGGAATCAATAAGACTGAGGGTTACCTTGAACTTTCTGTGATTCGTAATTGGGGCGTAACTTTTGTAATAAAATATTTCTGACACTTGTCCAAATAAGCTTAGTAAACCGCTTTCCGCTTTTTAGTTTAATGAAAAGATAGTTTCCTTTACTTATAGTCTTGACTTTTCTATGAAAATAATTTCTTTGTTTTTAATAAGGATATTGAAGCAAGCATTTTCAAGTTTAAAATTAAAAACTTATATAATTAATACTACAAAAATTATACCATTGAGGATGCAGAAAATAATATTTTATGTATGCCCGATGATTTTTTCTTATTGTTATTTAAATTAAAAAAGACAACACCATCTACTTTTAAAACACACAAGTAGAAATACGAATAATAAACCGTAAATATACTGTGGACAGGGTTTTGCATCACAGTCGTCAAATCAATAATAAACGTAATTATTTTTCTCCACGGCTTTTTAATTGCAAAGATTAGCAATGGAAAATAAGTACTCTTTAAAACTTTTTTTGAAATTGAAAAAACCGATCCTTTCAAAAGCTGAAATAGCAATGAGCAAGCAATCCAGAGAGTTACCGGGACGTAATTCCTGTTTATCTTAAAAAAAAATACACTTATTTTTTCCGACAAGTAACTACCTTAGAAAAAAATTAAACAATGATGTTGAAAAAATTATCCACTATTTTAATTATTATTTGTTTGCTTCCTGTTGCTTCATTTTGCCAGGCGCCAAACACACTTTCACCGCAGGAAAAAGCTGATGGGTGGCAGCTTTTATTCGATGGCAAAGATTTAAAAGGATGGCATTCTTATTTGGAAAAAACGCCTGGAAAAGCATGGCAGGTTCATGATGGAATGATTGCGCTCAACAAAAATTCGAAAAGTGTTTATGATGATTTTGCCGATTTGGTAACTGATGCCGAATATGAAAACTTTGATCTTACATTGGAATGGAAAATGGAACCTTGTGCCAACAGTGGCGTTATGTTTTATGTAAATGAATCGCCCAAATACAAGGACACTTATGAAACAGGGCCCGAAATGCAAATTACTGATTTGTCCTGTCTTTATACTACCGACCACAAAACTATTAGCGATAGCCGGATTTATCTCCACCGTGCAGGCGCACTTTATGACCTGGCTCCTGCCGATACAGAATGGGTAAACCCGGCTCCTAAATGGAACAAATATGAAATTATTGCCAATGACGGGCATGTACAATTCTTTCAAAACGGGCATAAGGTGGTTGATACCAATTTTTGGGATTACGACTGGCAGAAACGTATCTCCCGCACCAAGTTTCACCAATGGCCGGATTTTGGAACATTCAGGAAGGGACACATTTCTTTACAAGGCACAGAGGATGGTAAATTATGGTTTCGGAATATCAAAATAAAGACATTCAGATTTGGCCCTGTCAGCTAAATAAAGTTTTATTATTCATCTTTTACACTACGTGATGTAGCTTAACGTTGCGTTCCATAAATATAAAAACAAAAATAAAATAATTATGAAAAAAATAATTGGCAGACGGAAGTTTATAAAAGATTCAGCTTTAACTGCAGCAGCATTTTCTATTGTACCCAGCCATGTATTAGGCGGCAAGAAACATGTAGCTCCAAGTGATAAATTATATATCGCCTGTGTGGGATGTGGTGGTGAAGGGCAAAATGATATTGAGCACTATGCTTATGCACCCAAAAAAAATGCAGTCATCGCTTTTCTTTGCGATGTGGACGATCGCATGTCGGACCCACGCAGGAAGGAATTTCCGAGTGCAGGATTTTATCACGATTGGAGAGAAATGTTCGACAAGGAAAGCAAAAACTTTGATGCGGTTTCTGTAGCTATTCCTGATCATAATCATGCGATCGTAGGCCTTAATGCTATGAAATTAAATAAGCATTTATACCTGCAAAAACCATTAACCCATGATATCTATGAAGCACGCCTACTGGCAGAAGCTGCCAAAAAATATAAAGTAGTAACCCAAATGGGAAATCAGGGATCCTCATTTGACGGAATGAGAACCTTAAAAGAATGGTTTGATGCGGGCTTAATTGGTGACATAGAAAAAGTGTACAACTGGACCAATCGTCCTGTATGGCCTCAGGGAATTCCATGGCCTACAGACAAGCCTCCGGTTCCCAAAGAACTGAAGTGGGATCTTTGGCTGGGCACCGCGCCACAAACGGATTACATTGGTAACCTCGTTCCATTTAATTGGCGCGGGTGGTGGCCGTTTGGAACAGGAGCTTTGGGAGATATGGCCTGCCATATTATAGGGCCTTCATTCAAATTGTTAGGGCTTGGTTACCCCACTGAAGTAACATGTGATGCCTGTACGGCTTTTACCGGAGTATTCAAAGAGGCCGATGACCCGATGAGTATTCCGGCGGCCAGCAGGCTTCGTTACACATTTAAACGAGAGAATGGAGCAGATTTGAAACTTTATTGGATGGATGGAGGTATGTTACCAGAACGCCCGGATGAGTTAGATCCCGATGTAAACCTGAATGATGCATTGGCGGGTGTTCCCAAATTAGGTGACTATGAAGGGGGAACATTATTTATAGGGAAGAACGGGAAAATATCATGTGGTTGGGGAGGGCGCAATCCAAGATTGCTTCCGCTTTCGTTAAACAACAACATTGATGTAGCCCAAAAGTACCCACGTGTTAATGGATCAGCTAATGGTCATTGGTGGCAATGGGTGGACGCTGCTATTGCCGGTTACCATAACGATTATGAAGGAAATGCTGCACTTCCGATGCCAGGGAAGGAAAAAGCTTATGTAGATTCTCCCTTTGAAGATTACGCGGGGCCTCTTACAGAAACCGTATTGATGGGTAATCTTTTAATAAGAAGTTTTGGTCTTCGCGTAAAAACAAAAAGGCTCGACCCGGTTTATGGAGAAGTAGAAGACATTACCACTCCTGGCCGTTATATTGCTTACAAATGGGATGGCGCCAATATGAAGATCACCAATTTCGAAGCAGCCAATCAATTTGTAAAAAGAGAATACAGGGATGGTTGGGGAAAATTGGAATTGTAAAATGAGAAATAAGGAATAAAGAATAATAAATAAGGAAGGAAATAGCAGTCGGTACCGAAGGTCAGACTGCGGGCTTCAATTGAACGAAACCTCTGTGACATGACACTTAAAACTATCAAAAGAAAGCATGAAAATTTTTATTGAAAAAGATTACGAATTGATGTCCGCAAGAGTTGCAGATGAAGTAATGCAAATTATTGCTCCTCTTAAAAAACCCGTTTTGTGTCCAGCAACGGGTGATAGTCCAAAAGGTTTATATAAAGAAATGATTGGCAGAATAACGCGAAACAAAATAGATGTTTCGAATTGGTATTTCGTCGGATTGGATGAATGGCTTGGAATAAATGAGCATGATGAAGGAAGCTGCCGATATCATTTGAATAATGATCTATTGGAACCCTTATGCATAGACGAAAAAAACATCAGTTTTTTTGACGGCAGAGCAAAAGATATTCAAGATGAAATTCAAAAGACAGACCATTTTATAAAAGCACATGGCGGTATTGATATCGCCATTGTTGGGCTTGGGATGAATGGGCACATAGGGATGAATGAGCCTGGAACAAATCCGTCTTTGCATGCTCATGCTTCTGATATAGATGTAATCACACAACAAGTAGGACAAAAATATTTTAAAAAGAGCCGGCAAATATCCCAAGGCATTACTTTAGGAATTGCAGATATTATGGAAGCACGTCACGTGATCCTGCTGGTAAGTGGCATTAAAAAAGCAGCCATTGTTCACCAGGTTTTGGAAGGAGAAATTTCAGAAGAATTTCCTGCGAGTTTATTACGCAGGCACAAAAGTTTTAGTGTTTATTTAGATGAAGAAGCGGCAAGCGGGCTTTCCAAAAGTTTTGCTTAACGCCTGAATAAAAATGACGGTTTTGATTTATGAAAATGCTTGAATCAAAAAGGAATTCTGACTTTTGGAAAGTTTTATAGTAGATGAACCCCGCCTGACTGCGTCTTTCGGGCAGGAAATAATTGGAATTTCTGTTTTATTTAAAACTTTCCAAAAGTTTTATAGGCTTTACAGTGCTTCGTGATTTTATCTCCGTTTATGCATTGCTGTTATATTTACAATTGAAAATGAAAATTCACATTATTCATTTGTCTGCTGTTTTACCTGGGATGGTAAACCAACAAATTATCTGAATTTCTATTCTTCAAAAACAATGAACTACGGAATTTCAATTGTTCTTTTTCTTCCCGAATTATCAGTAATGATAACGCCTTTCATTTTCGAATTGGTAATCAAAAACCTCGCCGACTGTGATAAGAATGATGACCCATAATAAAATTCCTGCTTTTGAATAGTGCCATTCTTGTAGGTAATTATTGCATTGATATCATCTGGAAGAATTGAAATATGATTGACACTTCTGTTGAGTTTAAAAACTTTTAGCGCATCCCGGTTTTGACTGGCGGCCATAAGTAAATCCCCTTTTGCATCTAATAATTTCACGAGGGCTTTCCCGTTCCCGGGAATATAGATTCCACTTTGTAATATGGACATCGGCCTAAAATTGCCCTTTCCGTCGCCCTTTAAAACCAAACCGTTTAAAGCATCGTAGCGGCCTGAAGAAACTTCTGTACCATAATCGTTTCCGCTGATAGCTACATCAAGATTGCCGTCTCCGTCAAAATCTTCAACTTCCATTCCGTTTAGTATCGAAACCTGGGCTTCTTTCGGCAAAGGGATTATAGTAAACTTTCCATTTCCGTCATTTCTTAAGAAACAAGACTGAAGATAATTCGCTTTTAACCTTAAGGAAGATTTTATCTGTTCCGGCGTTAAAATATCCTGCATTGTAGCCTCGGCAAACGATTTATAATCAGGAAATTTTTTTCCTAAACTTATGAGCTGTTTCAGCATATCATCTCTCGAAAAAAGCGGAAATTCTTTTTTCACTCCATTTTTATCCTCAATGAAATAGGAAGGAAAGGCATCGTAAGTGCCATTATTATCATAGTCATTTGCTGTAATATAGACCGGGAGAGAATCGCTGGCATTAAAAATATTATTTAAACCAAGGTTTCCCACTATGTAATCCATCCTTCCTGTGTGCCTGAAATCGCCAGCCACTATTGAATTCCACCAGCCTAATTTACTTTCTACACCAACATTTATCTTTTTAAATTTTCCGTTTATATTTTTTAAAAAAGTAATTGGCATCCATTCGCCTGCAAGCACCAGGTCAGTTTGGCCATCATTATCAAAATCGGTAAAAAGTGCATCGGAAACCATTCCGATGTTTTTTAAATCAGGAGCTATTTCGTTGGTAACATCGGTAAATTTTGCGACTCCGTTTTTAGAATCGTTTCTAAAAATAAAACTGCTAACTCCCTTAGGGTAATTCCACGGGGCAACGCGTCCGGAAACGAATAAATCTAATTTTCCATCATGGTTGTAATCAAAGGCTCTTACACAAAATTTGCTTGTGTAGTCTTGGGGGATTGCGCTTGTATCTAAAGTAAATTCTCCTTTTCCATTATTAATGTAAAGCCTGTCCCTGTAATTTGTACTGCCCTCCCGGAATTGATAACCGCCCGAAGAAATATAAATATCCGGTTTGCCATCTCCGTTGGCATCAAAAATCAATATGCCTTCATCTTTAAAATTTTCATCCGAACTACCGAGGTAATTGTATAACATTTTTTCAGTAAACTTTCCGTTTTTCTGCTGAAAAAATATACGCGCCGGACTATTCCCATTTCCACCAACTACCATATCATCAAGTCCATTCCCATCTATATCCGCTGATGCAACAGCAGGGCTGTAATCAGAAAACTTATGAAGCAAGGTGGGTTGAATATTAAAATCTACAAAATCATATTCCCTGTGCCGGTAATTGATGCCGGCTGCAAGGGTTATATTGTTAAATAATGCAGCAGTATCTACAACCGAATGATTGTAAAGAACTGTTTCATTCGCATTGGCAATATCAACTTTTAAAACCTGGTTGGCTTTTACATTTATTATCGTTTGTGCTTTACCGTTATACCATTTAATAACCACCGAATCTACCGTAGTAATTCTCCCCAGGCCAAAATGAGCTATATTTTCATCCGTAGAAATGTAGCCGCGATAAGGATTATTTTCATAAGCCTGCAATTTCCCATGGTCATAATAAATAGTAGCCAGAGCCCCAATCCCATTGATATTTTTTTTATTCCCTTTAAATTTGATTTGTAAAAAGTGAGTATTAACTGTGTCTTTATCCCGCGAAGTATTTCTATATAATAGGGCTTCATCGTTGATGTTATTAATCACCATATCCATTGCGCCATCATTATCAAAATCAGCATAAGCGGCGCCATTTGAAAACGTAGGAATATCAAGCCCCCATCCTGAAGTTACATCTGAAAAGGTAAGGTCTCCATTATTGCGATATGCGTAATTATGAAGCTTCACCTGCGGAACTTGTTGCAACATGGCCATTTGGGGGGTTAGCCCATTCGTTTTTTGCCGGTAAGAGGTAAAATCATGGTCAGAAATATCACGGGGGAAACCATTTGTGATTATTAAATCACGGTAACTGTCATTGTCAAAATCAATCGCCAGGGGACACCAACTCCAGTCTGTTTGTGATATTCCACTCATAAAGCCTATTTCACTAAAAGCGGTATGGCCGACAGAATCATTGCCTTCAGTTACCGGGCCCTGGTTCAGTTGCAATGTATTTCTGATGTACTGATATTGGTAAGAGAAATTATCAAAATTTTGATAGGTAGCATAATTATTCCTGGGCATCATCATTTTCTTCCGGTAGTTATCTTCCGGATTCATGTCAAGTTCTACTACATCTGGCAGGCCATCATTATTGATATCTACCACATCCTGGCCCATTGCATTTAAAGAGGTATGTTTAAAATAATCTTTTACTCTGTTAGTAAATGTGCCATCGTGATTATTGATATAAAGAATATCACTTGAATAAAAATCATTGGCTACAAGAATATCTTTCCAGCCATCATTATTGATATCACAAATTGTGGCTGCATGTCCATAGCCGTCATATATCATTCCGGCTTGTTGAGACACATCGTGAAACACAGGATGCTTTAATATAGAATCGTAGTCGTTGCGATAGAGTCTGCCTATACTTGCACTGGTGCTTTTATCATTCCGGTTAAGAAAAACAGAAGTATTATTTCCGTTAGATGCTTCATTTACACAAAGGTACATATCCAGATCGCCGTCATTATCATAATCAAAAAAAGATGCCATAGTGGACTGAACGCGAATATCTAATCCATACTCTTTTGTCATATCTTTAAAATGAGGAATTCCTTTCTTATCAATCCCCTGCTTCACATATAATATATTTTGCCTTCTAAGAGAATCTTTATAAATGGTATTGCTGATGTAAATATCCATAAGCCCGTCATTATTTATATCAACCACGGATATTCCTCTTTCCCATCTTCCCAAACCTTCCACACCGGCTTCATCGGTAATATCTTCAAATTTAAAATTCCCTTTGTTGAGATATAGCCTGCCGGGAACCTGGTTGCCCCCAAAATAAATATCCTGTAGCCCGTCGTTATTAAAATCACCAATGCCAACTCCTCCACCGTTATAAAGATTGACTACATCAAAAGGATTCAAGGAATCGCTTTCAGTAATTTTATTATTAAAAGTGATACCTGAATGGGAAGATGGAATCTTTTGAAAAAGAGTTTTTTTCTCCTTACAAGAAACCAGCAACATTGAGCCAAGCAAAAAACCGAAAAAATAAAACTTAATCATAGGTGAAAATTATCGCATAAAAATAGTAGTTGCTCATAGATTTAATCTTAATATACGCCAATATTTTTTTAACCTCTCCGGGATAAATGGCGATATGATGGGCATGCACCAAAAATTGTATAGTCGGAAACTTATTGGAAACCTGGTGGACCATCGCTTTTCATTGGTGAAATAGGAAAGCGGCAATTGAAATAATTTATGTTCTTCCCAAAGCAAATAACTTTCTCCTTTTACTCCTCCGAACACAATATCAAACCGGTATCTGTCTTTAACTTTTCCATTCAGATAATAATTTTGAAACAAACCACTGTCTGTTTTTTCCATAACTACTTTTTGAGAATCGTTTACCTGAAATACATTAAACCCTTTAGAAAAATTGCCATCCACTGTAAATTCATTAGCAGGATTGGAGGCAAGAAAATGAGCAGTATTGAGATAAGAATTATAAATATTCTGATGACATTTTGCACATGCCTTTGCCCCTGCATATAGGTCGCCCCTCGGATCTGTTTTGTTATCTGTATTACTTTTAAACATGAAAAAACAACTGCCAGTAAGGTTATAACAATCCCTAAAACAATGGCAGCATTTTTATCGCATATTATTAGAGCAAAATAATTTTACCAATTTTTAAAAAACTTTCTGCATTTATAATCTTCATATTATTTAAAAGAAAAAGGCTTTCTCCCGGGAAGAAAACCTTTTTCAAAATTCTTATTTCATTAATATCCCGGGTTTTGGGTTAGGTTTGGATTAAGGCCTCTTGCAGCCTGAGGAATTGGTAATAAATCATGCCCCACAGGAAGAGATGTACGCCAAACACCATGAGGTTTCCCGTCTGCTGTCGGGCCATAAGGGTAAGGTTGTGGTGTAGAAGTTTGATCAGTTCCATAATTATTATGAATAAATGCCGCGGCAACTCCATCCCCCGCTCTTCTGAGATCGAAAAAAAGAGAATACTCTCCGCTAAGCTCATGGCGGTATTCACTCAAAACCATTTGCATGGGATCAGTTATTGGTGAAGAAGGCGAACCGTCCCAATTAGCTCCGTCCTGCATAACGTCGGGCGCTGTTCCACCCCATGCCCTGTCTCTTACTAATTTGATATCAGCCATAGCTCCGGGAATGTCACCAGTATGTATTTTACATTCCGCCCGGTCAAGTAAAATTTCAGCATAGCGTAATAATATCTGGTTTTGAGATCCAAAAATGGTCTGATTACCGGAGTTTCCATTAAGGTTTGGATCCCTCCATTTTTTTGCGCAATAATAACCTGAACGTAACTGGTCTGATACACCGTACCAGGGGCGTTTAGTAGTTCCGCAAGTATTAATTATTTTTCCATCATCCCCAATATAGCGAGGGTCACCTGCTGCAAAGCCCGATATAACTAATGGATAACTCTTTATTCCACCCCGGCCAACAATACCCGGGCTTACAATAGAATCACCAGGCCCAACTATGGTGAGCGCTTTACGCAAATCGCCCTTCTGGTAAGAATACCAAAGACCTGGGTTTCCATAGTCATAGCCAAAATTAGATACTTCTTCAGGCCAGCTAAAATCATCAATCCACGCCAATTCGCCACCATTCTGCCAGCTTCCATCCCAGCTTTGAGAGCCACCTGCAGGTAAATCAAATTGAATCTCAAAGAGCGATTCATCATTATTCTGGTGATCAAATTCATTCACATTAGCAAAGCTGGGCAGTAAATGATAATTGTTGGTTAATTCAGGATTATTGAAAGCAGCTAAAGCTGAAGTATAATCTTTTAACCACATTTCCGCTGCGCCTTCATAACCATAAGCAGCTCCCTTGGTAGCGCGTCCTAAATCGGCAGTTGGTAATGTTGTTTTTGACAACAATAAGGTTTCCGCCTTTTTCATATCAGCAACAACTTGCATAAAAACAGAATCCTGTGATGAGCGGGGAGTTAAACCAGTGGTTGTAGAACTTAATTCTAAAGGAACACCACCAAAAGAACCGGCAAGATAATAATAGGTCATCCCCCTTAAAAAATAGGCTTCCCCAGTTAAACGATCTCCTAATGCTTCAGTAACAATCCCTTTAGATTTTGCCTTTGCTATAATGTCCAATGCTGCGTTTGCTCTTGCGATGCCAATATATGCGTTGTTCCAAAATGTGGACAAGGCGGCAAAATCTGAATTGATCTGGTAATTGTTCCAAACGATATCAGCCCCGTAATTGTACCAATCGTGTGTTTGAAAATTGGCATAATACCATATGGATTTTTTAAGCAGGTCACTATTCTGATAGCTGTCATAGATACTGTTAACTACTGCAATAACATCAGACGACTTTTGAAAAGTAGCCTCCGCAGATGATGAGAACGTATTGGTTTGCGACAAAAAGTTCTTTTTGCAACTCAGAGGTATCACCAATATGCCAAATGCCGCTATCAGGGCTAATGCAGTAATGCTCTTTTTATTCATTTTCATATCTTTAATTACTTTAATTTTTATTAAAATGTTACATTGAATCCCACAGTATAATACCTAGAGGAAGGATAAGTGCCATTATCTACACCATTTTGAGTCGCATTGCCGTTTTGAAGTCCGATTTCAGGATCAAGCCCTGAATATTTTGTGATAGTAAACAAGTTTTGTGAAGAAACATACACTCTTATTTTACTTGCCATAATCTTATTAAGAATTGTTGATGGCAATGTATAGCCAATCGTAAGGTTTTTTAATTTCAGGAAACTGCCATTTTCTATCCACGCGCTTGAAGGAACATTACTTCCTACTGCATCATCATTATAAGTTGCTCTTGAATAAGTGTTGGAAGGATTATCCGGAGTCCAGTGATTTTGATAATAATCGAGACTTACGTTTTCAACACCTACGAAGCTTCTGTTCTGAAAACTTTGGAGGGCACTTTTTTGATAATTAAGTATTTTATTTCCATAAACTCCATAGAAATACATATTAAAATCCCAGCCCTTGTAAGAAGCGTCCAGGTTTAACCCTCCATAAAATTTTGGAAGAGGGCTTCCCAAACTTACCTGGTCATCGGCAGTAACATGCCCATCGCCATTTGTGTCTGCAAAATACCTATCCCCTGCACCGGTCGCACTTTTTTGATAATATTGGTTGGCAGGATTTTTTGCTGCCGCTGCCGCATTTAACGCATCTACCTGCGCTTTCGATTGGAAAATACCCAGGGATTTGTATCCGTAAAATTCACCAATAGGCTGCCCGATATTTGTTTCTGTAAAAGTGGTCCACCCTATTCCCGGCAAAGTGAGGCCGCCAAAATTGGTTACGAATTTTGTTCCGGAGGTGATGCTGGTAAGTCTGTTATCAACAGTTGTAAAGGTGAAAGCTGCACCGTATTGAAAATCTTTTACAGTGTGATTATAATTTATGGAGATCTCAAGCCCTTTATTTACAGCACTTCCGACATTTCGGGTTAAAAAGTTATATCCTGATTGAGCCGGAGCTGCAAGAGTCAATAAGAAATCTTTTGATTTCCTGTTAAACCAGTCAACAGTTAAAGTAAGATCGCCATTCAGGAATCCAGCATCCATTCCAATATCTGTTTGATAATCTGTTTCCCACTTCAGGTCAGGATTTGCAGGCTGGGTTGCCGCAATGCCACCCTGGTAAATTTTATCAAACGGATATCCAAGATTTCCGGGATTAAGAGTTGCAGGGCCGCCTGTTGAATATAATGCCTGGTATTGAAATAAAGGAATGGTAGATTGGTTGCCAACTACTCCATAACTTCCCCTGAATTTCAGTTCAGATATCCAATCGGCATTCTTTAAAAATGATTCCTGCTTAACCTTCCATGCAATAGCGCCTGAAGGGAAAGTACCGTATTGATGCCCTGTATCAAATTTAGAAGATCCGTCCCTTCTTATAGTTCCCGTTATTAAATATTTATCTTTAAAACCATAAGTTAATCTTGCAAATTGAGATGCAAGTGTATAGATGTTTTGTCCATTTCCTGTGTTACTGCCCGGAGGATTATTTACATCAAGCTGAAGGTTCCTTACCTGTGATAAGTCTCTGATAACAGCATTTGGGGGAATTCCTTGCCCGCCCATTCCTGTCCATGTATTTTTTTGTGCCGATATCCCACCAACAAAATTAACACTGTGGTCACCAAAAGTTCTGTCGTAAGAAATTGTATTTTCCCAAAGCCATTCAAATGTTTGATTCAAATGTTGTGAATAGAGCGCATTTTGAGTAGGCCCACCCAGGTTATATTGTTGGTCTAAACGATCATCTTCAGGCTGATAATAAGAACCGGAATAGGTCGTGATATTTACACCTGCATTTGTTTTTATTTTGAGGCCTTCAAATATAGTTGCTTCTAAAGAACTGCTTCCTAAGAAATAATTATTGATGTTTCGATATTGATTGTTTTCAATGGTATAAACCGGATTTCCATATTTGGCTACATAAGTACTTTTTGGATTATAAAAGCCATAGTTACCATTGGCGTCCTTTATAAGGTTAGTCAATTTATTACCACTATCAAGAGTTGGAGGCAGTTCAGTCAACTGCGTCAGGGAATTGGTTCCAAAAGGATTATTAGAATTTTGGTACGCATACCTCGCACTTGTTGAAGAGCGTAACCATTTTGTAGGAGTATAATCCAGGTTAAGGCCTAAAGTGAATCTTTGGAAATAGGAACCCAGTACAATCCCTTTTTGATTATAATATCCTGCAGACGTGGCTGCCTGCACTTTATCGCTTCCTCCCCTGATTGCTATTGTATAGCTTTGTGTAAGGGCCGGTCGGTAAAGTGCATTTTGCCAGTCAACACTGGTGAGTGCAGATGGAGTGCGCCAGATAGGAAGTTCATTGAAGTTATGTTGCGAATCGGCATCTGCTACCTGATTAGCCAAGGTTGCCCACTGCTGCGCATTTAATACCTTATATTCTTTCGGCTTGCTTTGAAAAGCATTATATGCATCAAGGGAAATTTGCGTTTTCCCTTTTACGCCTTTTTTGGTAGTTACCAATACTACCCCATTCGCTGCTCTGATTCCATAAATAGCAGTTGCAGAAGCGTCTTTCAAAACTTCTATTGAGGCAATGTCATCAGGATTGATATTATTAATACCTGAGCTCACCGGATATCCATCAACTACGTACAGCGGGCCATTGCCATAGCTGGCCAAACTACCGACACCTCTTATTAAAACGGTCATATTTCCACCCGGAGCACCATCATTATTAGTTACCTGAACGCCCGCAGCACGTCCCTGTAGCGCCTGGTCCAACGAGGTAACCGGTACTTTTTCAATAGTTGCGGCGCTTACGCTGCTTACTGCGCCGGTTAAGTCTTTTCTCTTTTGGGATCCATATCCAATTACTACTACTTCGTTCAATTTTGAGTTAGATAATTGGAGCGAAACATTGATTGTATTTTGATTATTAATAGGAATAGTTTGCGTTTCAAAGCCCACAAACGTAATAATCAATTCCTTCGCTGCAGAAGGAACAGAAATTGAAAAATTACCTTCCGGATCAGTTGAAGTTGCTTCTTTGGAGCCCTTTACAGATACGGTAGCGCCTATTACGCCCTGGCCTGTGGAAGCATTAGTAACTTTTCCTGTAACAGTCTTCTGCTGGGCAAAAGAATGCAATAAACAAAAAAAGATGAAAATACTACTTAGGAATATTTTTTTTCTCATAATAAATAATTGATAAATTGGAGTAAGCCCTCTGACAGAGGATATTAATATAAAAGCTTAAACAAACCTAAAACAAAAGTTAATTAAGTTGGTAAAAAAATTAATTAACAGATTAAATAATATCATAAATAGATAGAATTATACCAATTCCTAATAGTTAAACACAATCAACTTCGATATTTCGCTATTATTTTAAGGAAATAATCTAAATTCCAATGTAATAAAATAAAAAAATTGGATAAAATAGTATCAGAACAAGATAATAAAATATTTTATGAATGATTCACAACAAACAACTATTTGATAGCTGCATTTCAAATTCGCCGGTCGGTGACACCAAGTGGGGCTGCGAAAAAGAGTTCTGGCTTTTGGAAAGTTTTACAGTAAATGAATAAATAAACGGAATTTCTGTTCTATGAAAAACTTTTGGAAAGTTGGATAGATGTTTTATTTATTTCAATGTCTCAAAGAAACTTTCCAAAAGTCATGCAAGTGGACTTTCCAAAAGTTTTGTTCAATCTCTGAATAAAAATGACGGTTGTGATTTATGAAAAAGTTTGAATCAAAAAGAAGTTCTGACTTTTGGAAAGTTTTACAGCAGATGAACAAATAATTGGAATTTCTGTTTTAGAAGCCGGTAAATTTTTGATTCTTATCCTACAGTTCAATTTCACTTACACCATCTTGTACTACGAATTTCTTATATCGACATGGTGCGATAAGATTTACCGGAATAAATTAAAACCATATTTCGTGTAACCATAGTAAACAAACAATCTTTGTTGATTTACATTTTTGCAAAATATTTTAAAACGTAATTAATGGATTACTTTTTCATTGCCTATTTTGCATCTGAATATTGAAACCTGACAGATGAAGAAATTTTTTCTTTTACTTATTTCTTTTTGCATTTTATTTTTAGCCAGCATATATATATTTTACACGAATGCTTTGGATACTAATAATGAAAAGATTATTGTAGAAAATCTCGAATAATTTTTCATAGAAGGAACAGTAACAGTTATAGCACATCGTTTAAGTACGGTAAAAAATGCAGACAAGATAATTGTATTACATAATGGCAAATTGTTGAGGAAGGCTCTCATCAACAATTGGTCTAAAACAAAAGGGAGATACTATGAATTGGTAAAAAACCAATTGGAATTTAGGAAACTAAACAAGATAAAATAAATAAAAAAAACATTATAAAGGATTGCAACCTCAATAGAATTTGTATGAAAAAGTTATTGACAATTATACTTGCTGTTTTTGCTATGCTATTAATTTGTGTTTATATTTTCATACCGGCCAAAATTGATTTTTCAAAAGTTATCATTATTAAAACAAAAATAAATATCGCCAATAGATTTTTGATGGATGAAAGCAAATGGGAAAAATGGTTTCTATCTGACTCAACCAGTAGATTGTCTCCTCAATTTGACAATAGGCATTATCAGTATAAAAATTACTTTTATAGGATTGAAAAAAAAATGTTGAATACTGCCGAAGTTTCCATTTCTAATAATCAAACATCGTTAAAAAGTCTTATCCATATGATTTCAATTAATGAGGATTCAATTGCGATAGAATGGGAAAGTGAAATGCCTGAAAGCATGAATCCAATTCGCAAACTACAAAATTACATAAAGGCAAAAAACCTCCAGAATAATATGTCAGACATTTTAAATCATTTAAAAACATTTTTGGAGCAAAATGAAAAAGTGTACGGTATCTATTTACATGAAATTATTTCAAAAGATTCAACATTAATTGCGACAAAATGTATAACAACCGTGTATCCATCCACATCGGATATTTATAAATTAATTTCAAACTTAAAAAAATACATTATCAAACATGATGCGAAAGAAAATAATTTTCCGATGCTTCATGTTAAGAAAGTTAATGGAACGACCTATGAAACTATGGTAGCTATTCCAATCAATAAATATCTTGAGGGAAACGACACTATATTTAATAAACGTTTTGTCCCCTGGAAAGTATTGACAGCGGAAGTAAAAGGAGGCACTTATACCGTCAACGAGGCTTTGCGGCAGATGGCAAATTACATAACAGATTATCGCAAGGAGGCCATGGCCATTCCATTTGAGTCACTTGTTACAGATCGAAGTAAACAGCCGGATACGTTGCAATGGGTCACCAGAATTTATACTCCTGTGCGATAATTTACAATTTATTTCTTTTCAGCCTTATTATCCTTAAACTGAATAACCATTGCACTATCATTATTCCTTACCAGAATATATGCTTCCTTTTTGCCAATCATAATCTTTTTGATGTGGCGTACCTCGCCTTTAATTTGGAGGCCGTTTATGCTTTCGCAAATAAACTTTCCTTTTCCCTGATTTAAAAGAATGGTTCCAAAATCAGCATCATTTCTGCCCATTTGAATATTATTGGCATAAAAATTTCCCACCAGTAATATATCAGGAAGACTGTCATTATTAGCATTTACTACCACAGCACCTTTAAAAGGGCTTAACTGTCCAAGCCATGGCATTGGCTCGGTTGTAAAATTCATTTTCCCTTTGTTCATCAAAATTGAATTGGCAAAATAATCCGCAGTTAAAATTTCGGAATGTTTTAATTTATGTTCAGAAAAAATATCATCGAGAGAGGCTTTTGCAAAATCCTTTGCGTATAGAAATTTCTTCTTTATTACTGGTATTTGCTTTTGTAATTCATTTTTAGTTGCAAATGGAATTTCATGTCCATCTAGATAGTAGGTAAGTACCTGTTCTTTTTTACCATTGTCGTCAAAATCGTTATAATAAAGCCGAACAGGTTCTTCAGGTGAAGCGGTCAAACGATTATTCAAGCCCTGGTTGCCAGCGATGAGATCAATATTGCCATCTCCATTAAGATCTACCGGAAGCGTAAAATTCCACCATCCTTTCTTATCGGTGAGCATTTGTTTTTTGAAACTTCCTTTTTCATTTATGAATGCACAAATCCCACCCCACTCCAAAGAAACAATTAGATCTTTATAGCCATCCTTATTTATATCGTACCATAAGGCACTTCTAACAAACCCTACTTTGGAAAGCTCTTTACTATACTGCGCGGTAACATCTTTGAAATGCCCTTGACCGTCATTCTCCAATAAATAAGACCGTGGCACCTGCCCATAAGCCCAGGGAACTGCTCTTCCACCAATAAATAAATCAACATATCCGTCACCATTAAAATCGTAGGGAACTACACAAGAAGCAGTCAGATAAATATTATCAAAAGCATGATCCAATTTTTTAAAATGCTCATGCCCTTCATTCAGGTAAATACGCGGTTGCTGAAAAGGATCGTTTCCATAATATTCATTACCGCCACTTGCAATCACCAGATCTTTTTTCCCATCATTGTTTACATCTACCCATGTAGCATCCACATCTTCATAAGTGCTATCATTGTCCAATTCCGGTTGAAACGATTTTTCAAATTTCCCATTCGGCCTTTGGAAAAAAATAGCGCTTTTATTTCCTTTTGAAGACCCGATAAAAACATCTTCGAGCCCATCTCCATTTGCATCACCGACTGCCAGAGCCGGGCCTTCTCTTGAAACCATAAAAGGAATTAAAGGTTCACGGTCAAATTCATTAAAAGGATTTTCAACATGCTTAAAATTTAAGTTTACCTGCTTAGTAATATCTACCATTTCCCTTGTTGGATTTTTGCAATGAGTCGTTAATCTGGCATAATTATATTTTGGAAGATCTGGCTTATAGGCGATTTTAATTTGGGTTGAAATTGCATTTTTCCATTGCACGTACTGATAGGTATTATCCGGCCAGATAAGAAGAATTGAATCTACTTTCGTTTTATATAATCCTATATGGATCGGGATTTCCATACTAGACTGAAATCCTCTAACAGGGTATTTTTCATACGTTCTGATTTCATTATTAGCATACACCAATACTTTTGCACCTATTGCATTGATGTTTTTTGGAGAGCCTTCTAATTTTAATTCCAGGTATGGCCTGTTCTTCGCATCATTGCTTTTATTCTCATAAAGCATTACTGGATCGTCAATGTTATTGACTACTATATCCAGATCTCCATCATTATCAAAATCAGCATACACAGCGCCATTTGAGAAGGTTGGTACATTACTTCCAATCTCACCTCCTATATCTTCAAATTTTGCATCGCCGGTGTTTTTAAAAAATTTATTGGATAATTTTGTTTCAGGAATTTTCTTACTCATTTCCAAATCTTTTTCTTCTGGAAAACTATTTTTGAGGTTTCCACGTATTGCACCATCCGAGACATAGTTTATATAATCCATATCATTCAATCTTTTGGGAATACCATTAGAAATGAACAGATCCTTTAATCCGTCATTGTCGAAATCCATCCAAAGTGGCGCCCACGACCAATCTGTGGCCGCAACACCAGAGTAAAGGCCGATCTCACTAAACATGCCATTCCTTCTGTTTAGCTGAAGATTATTTCTTGAATATTGATAATTATATCCGTAACCAATTTTCATATTGAAAATATCATACTCATCTCCTCCAAGAGAACTCTTTAATATCTTTGGAATATAAGGAAGCATATCCATAGAAATTACATCAGGATACGCATCATTATTTATATCCGCCACATCTACTCCCATTGAAAACGCGC
>Ga0070660_100000168_pt1 | contig 42817 bp, 29 predicted proteins | sample KBSC33metaG_FD_64670 | JGI IMG/M metagenome (GOLD analysis project Ga0070660, IMG submission 64670) | Corn rhizosphere microbial communities from Kellogg Biological Station, Michigan, USA - KBS C3-3 metaG | ecosystem: Host-associated > Plants > Roots > Rhizosphere > Soil ... | reverse complement strand
GTGGTATTCACAGGGGCCGAAGTGCAAAGCCCCGTAGCCTATCCGTGGTCGGGAAGGCAGGCGAAAAGCACGCACCAAAAAAAAAGAAAGCTATAATTTTCTTTTTTTCTTTTCTTCTTTCGTGTTTGAAACCCATTATCAGGCTTTTGCTTTTGATATTCTATATCTATCTAATATTATAAAGCTATTTCACTGGTTTGATTTACATACCTCAGTCATGTTATTTGTCTAGCCTTCAATCAGAATAGCCTCTCCACCGGTTCCGAAGATTCTTTCGGCATCAATGTGCTTTTGGAATCTTCCTATGAAACAAATAACATTCAGGAACTGTTTAGGACAGAACAGGCCGCAGATCAGTAGAAAGCGAGCTTTTTTCGCGTATAGCCAAGCCAACCTCGAAGCCCAATTAGCGCACGGGCCCTCAACTCAACCCTGGCGAGTACGCTAACTTGGTCAGGGAGCATTTAGACGGTGCAGTTAGTATTGACCACTACCGCCAAGTCCATAATTCCTAAATTGATGAAGTACACATAATGGAGCTCAAAAGCCGATTACAAAATATACTTTTTTAGCATCTTGAAACCGCACATAATAAATATTATGAATGAATCACCTTACAATAACATACGAGAGACTGCTTTCGATTTTTTCGAACAACAAGTCGAACCCAATGAACAATTCCATTCAAAGGAATGTTCTAGAGGGGGCCCTTTTCCGCTATATTCGCGATATTGAACAAAATGGAAGAAATTCTTCACGATTTCTAGAGTTCCGGGATTACTTCACTGATATCGATTTTTTCCTAAGCACGGCCTCTACTCTAGGTTAGTTCAAAGTGTAGTACAACGAACTATCGATACACCGAAAACGAGTAAAGATGGGTACATAAAATGAAGACATCGTGGATTACCCAAATTGGGACGACGATAGGACATTTCACTTTCTTTCGCAATATTTCTGATCATGACTCAACCACTAGGAAAGGGGATTGCTTACTCTCAGCCACGTTTTTCGCTTATGCTTAGTCAAGTGAGGATTCCATTCGAAGTAACGTAACAGGAGCACCATCTTCAAAACTTCTCGGGATCCGGAGTTTATCGAGAAAAGGTCCCATCCTTCAATATCATGATTGGGTCAACCAGGCCAGATCATAAGTTCAATAGTTTGATCGGGTCGACCAGGTCAGGCCCGATCATGAGTGAATAGAAAATCGAAAACGTACATAGCTGTTCCAGCGGAAATACTTTGTTTAATTCTACCACTTCTACTAGGAGTAGCCTTTTTAGTGCTAGCTGAACGTAAAGTAATGGCTTTTGTGCAACGTCGAAAGGGTCCTGATGTAGTGGGATCGTTCGGATTGTTACAACCTCTAGCAGATGGTTTTAAATTGATTCTAAAAGAACCTATTTCACCAAGTAGTGCTAATTTCTCCCTTTTTAGAATGGCTCCAGTGGCTACATTTATGTTAAGTCTGGTCGCTTGGGCCGTTGTACCTTTTGATTATGGTATGGTATTGTCAGATCCGAACATAGGGCTACTTTATTTGTTTGCCATATCTTCGCTAGGTGTTTATGGAATAATTATAGCAGGTTGGTCTAGTAAGACGGGGGGCGGCCGTTCGGTCGCCTATGATATACGGACCAATTGGTCAAAAATGGGTTTGTGCCGCAGGTGTTGAACGATCTACTCTACACAGGTGTGGGCTTACAGGGCTAGGGCTCATAAACCCTTTCTTTCATTGGGTCGGTCACTTTTCCGGGCCGGGATCGAGAAGTGGAAGTCATAAAAAATGATCTTCGCACCCGAAAGGTAGCTTGTCAAGCTGGTCTCACTATTGGAATGGAAATTCTAGCTTTCTTTTTGGCTCTTCTTCTTTGTCAACGCTACTAAGGACCTGACGGTTCGCCTACTTGATGAATGAAAGAACATGAGAAAGGGTTCTAAAAGAAAAGGCGACGAAAGTATACTACACTACACTACAGTACAGTCAAAGTCAGCGGCTGAGTGCCTCGCCTACTATTTTTTGTAGGCGAGCGAGTTAGAGAAGAGGCTTAGGGATAAGAGAGTGTCGGTGCGTACGTAGCCTTCATTCTACTACGCTACACAAAGTCACTTAGCTCGACGTTAATTAAGAGAGTAAAGGAGGAATACCCTACATAGAAGAACCGCTGTTCGCTTACAAAGGTATAACCTTTCGCTCCCCGGGGCAAAGCTGCTTCGCACCACTGATAGACGACTACTTAATTAAGATTCCATTTCAAAGGCGCTACTTTGTTTCGCAAGCCTTTGTCATTGTCAGTCAACTAAGGTTGGCCCTCGGCCCCCTGCGAATCCGTAAATCAGAGAGCATGCCGCAAAAAAAAGGATGGTCCCCTATGCATTGAATTCTTTCCGGAACGAAAAGAATTCAAGTACCTGACCCCCCCATCATGGTGAACCTCTCCTTGTGATCGGGATGAGGTAGATGCCTCCCAGCCGGGGGGCGGATCGAATCGGAGTTTCCTTAGGTAGCCACCGACCTACAGTTCTCCTTAAACTTCTGTGCTTGGTGGAAAAGAAGCGAACAAAGGTACGCTCGCTTGCTGTCTTGTTCTCTGCCGCGGACTGGGATCGCTCGCCAGCTAGGCCCTCTAGAAAAAAGTTGGAGCAACATTGTATGAGAACATATTACCCATCTTCGGGGACAAGGGGCGGAACGACCTCTCGATCTACTTACTGCAGCCCAGGACGGGCGTCGTCGTCTAGGCGTGACTTCTTGTTTTGATCTCCCCTACGCCTAGGACGTTGTCTGGGCCAAGAGCCATAGTTAGTTGCTGTTTCCATTTGGTTCTTCTTTCTCGTTGTTGATACCGGCAAGACCCAGCCAGATGATGATGTCTGCTGGTTGGTAGTGAGAGGACTCTTAGTACCCGCAAAAAAAAGGGCGCTGGTCATGTGATTTAGTTTCTTGCTCTCCCTTAGCAGCGGGAAAGGAGTCTATCTATCTGCCTAGCTTTGGTAGATTTCCCCCAACGCAATTCAAAAACGGAAATTCCACGAATCCCTGAGGTGGATAAGCCCGACGACTCAGCAGCAGTGCGGAATTGAGTTTCTGGTCCGGTGGATCTGATCTATTCTATTCTGGGGCAATACATACCAAAAGGTTCGAAAGAAGGAAGGCGCAGTATATAACCAACCCGCCCATAGCCGGTCTAACTGCTGAGAGAGAAAAGTGCTTTTCTTTCCCTAAGAGTCCTCGAGTACACACAGCTATTGCTGATCCTTTGCGAGATCAGGATGAGACCCTTCAGAATTTCTAATCAATCCATGTTAGGTCAACATCGAGACAGAGCATCTCAGTTGGCTCTGTCAAGGAAGTGAAACAGGCATTCCTAGGTTGAGGTTACCATAGGATTGACCCTCAGTCAGGCCTCCGATTCCAAGGAGTTGATTCAGCAAGTTCCCCGTGCTACCCCGCGGGAAGTCTAATCGGATCAATCGGTGGTTCCGTAATGAGTAGTCGAATACACATTGAGGGGGCCTTGCCTCCTCCTTCCCGCCCACACCTTCATTCTTTTCCTCCTCTGATCTTAGAAAGCCAAGAGACTTGAATTTAAGGCTTCAACAGTTATAATTATACGAATTCTACATACTAATTCGAATTAGCCAATAAATTAGCTATCATCTTTTCAATATAAATTATTGCAATATCAATGAATTGCAAAAATGCAATATTCAATAAGTAAAAAACAATACTCTGAAATAACCTACTAAAAAAAAGGATATTATTAAACACTAATAAGAAAATAAGATTTGATTTCTATTCATCTTAATGTTTCTTATTATTATATATGCCCCTTTGTTTAGGGGATTCTATGTCTAATTATTCCAAAAATTGGATTGATTGATACGAGTTGATTTCCTGTTACGATGGATGGAAGAAAGAATGGATAGTCCAATAGCTGCTTCAGCAGCCGCAAGGGCTATAACAAAAATGGCGAAAATGTAGTTGTGGAAGTAGTCTTGCCCACTTTGCCTTACGCTCATAGAGATCTATAAGTATCCCTCTTGTCTAAGTAGGTAAGTACGCTCTGCCCAGTACTTTGGCATTAAAGCCTGAGTCCTTTGACCTTCTTTCTTGAATGTTCTGGAATCCCAAAGTTAGAATTGAATGCAAAGAAAGAAAGTGAATTCCAAGTGAATCACGAAAGAAGCAAAGCCGTAACTCGCTTCCGCCGGCAAGTAGGCATGAAAAGTAAACAATGGTGACCCCTCTTGCATCTCCTCCTTCAAAACCCTATCCTCGATCAATGGTATTGGAATTTGAGCCCAGACAAAGCTTTTCTCCTCAGGAATTTCATTAATGAATTTTATTATCTTGATAGACCGATGAGCTATAATGTCTCTGGGTAGGGGGGCCCGCCTGGATCTATGATCGTCAATATTGGGGTGCTATCATAAGGTGGTTAGATCTCAACCAAGTAAAGGGCGCCCCTGAGGACGTAGACTTAAACTAGGGGGCTGAGATTGTCTGCTGAGAAGCTCTGGAATGATAGAGAAGGCAAAGGATGCTAGTACTGGACGAGTAGTAAGAAAAAAGAGTTCCTGCTGTCCAACTACCCGATTCGTTAAAGTAGCACTGGTAAATGCGTAGATAGCTGTCCAACTAGTCTATTCGAGAAAGTAAATAGCAACGGAGACATACTACTAGCACAGGTCGCGGGAAGGAAACCCGGGGGAGGAGGATGAGATAGCTTGGTGGGTTTGTTTGTAACAACTAGCAATACTCGTTCGGTTTCAAAAGTAGAGCTATAAGACCGGGTAAGCAATAGGAAAGAAATGTAGTTGTAGTATAGTACTGTACAACACAACTAGCACAGGAAAACTATTCGAATCGCTTGTAACAGCAAGCCCGGAGCTAGCCTAAAAGAATTCCATATCTGAGCGTTCTAGTCATTCCTGCGAAACTAGAAGCTACTACTCGTTCCAAGGGTGGAGGAGAAGTATCCGTCTTGTTCTTACGCCGACGATGTCTGGTTTATATTTCATAATAGAAGAGGTGGATTGGATAGTTTATATCATGGAGAAATGTGCCTATCTCTCGATCAAATAGTAATCGGATTGTAAGAAAGAAGTTATGGTAGTTTTGACTTAGGGGCCTACTGCCTATTAAGAACCTGGAGTGAACCTTATTTATTTTTGGGGAGAAATGACTCTTGTGAATTGTAGAAGCAATAGCATGTACAAAGCTAGGTTGATCTACAAAGATAAAGAAGAAATAGACCTACCTTTCCAACTATCTTTTGAAAACACTAAGCAGGGATCAAAGCACTATTAATAGGTCCTCCTGAAGTAATCCTTAACAGTTGTGAAATAATGGCTTTTCTAACCAACAGGTCTATTGTTTCAGCCAGTAATCCAACCAACAACTGAAGTTTTTCCCATCCCAAGTCTAAAGATAGAGATGAACCCTCTGCTGTTCAAGATTGGCTTAGTGTTAAATCATCCACTGCTCTCTTTCCTCTTGTTTTTGGTGAATTATCAGTGTGCAGATGAATTCAATCCACTGCTATTGAAGAAGCTTTTGGAGGCATATCCTCTCTTGTCTTGTCGGACTAAGAGCTCTTGTCTCTTTCTTTTCCCACGGTAACTAGAGATTGAATAATAGAAGCCAGATTCAATATCATAAGAAAATAGAGATTGTAGCGTAGAGTCAGGCTATCCCATGTTAGCAATAACAGCTTTGGGATCTTTCCTGTTAATGATGAATAGCTTGCCTCAACAGATAATCAGAATTCTTTCTATTCGCGGTATAACAACCGGAAAACGAATCGATCTAGATGCCCCACTCTTGCCTTGAAGGAATTGAATCATCAACTGACTTACTTGAGGAATAAATCAGCTGCTTTCGATTCTTGTCTATCGGATTCTATTGAGAAGAAGGGACAACCATCCATCCTCCCCGATAACGATAAGTGGTTGTCTACTTCCTTGAAGCCCTACTTCCCTAGAGAATTTATTTAAGCAAGTATTGGCGTAGGAGGTGCGAAACCACGGCAATGCAATGACAGATAGGGTTTTTGGAAAGCGGGTAAGGAGGCAGGTAAGTATTAGTCGGTGGATAGCTGTTTTGGAAGAACACTCGGATTAGGGGGAACCCCAAGCGCGAGCGAGGAAGTAAGAAAGTAAGAAGCTAGCAAGGGTTGTCAAACCAGCTAAGGATGTAGCTGTCATCAACCAGAAGCAAGTAAAGACGGGAAGCCCTCTACTCTAGTATTTCGCTTAGGAGGGGATGCCACCTCGGAGAGCAAGCCTGGTCTTGCAAATGAATTGAAATGAAGTAGTTGTTTATTTAAAAGCAAGGAAAGATAGCAGTTAAGGAATATCGGATCGGGTTGCTCGGGGAACAGGATCTTAATGATCAAAGAAGTGATTCAAAGAAAAGTGCCGGTAATGTAATGGTACTCCGCGCCATGGCTCTGGTACTTAGGAATGATTGGGTTGTCCCTTCACTCAGAAGATAGGGTTGTTTCTTGCTTTGGTTGAATCAACCCTTCACTCGGGCTAGACTCCTTCCTATTGATTCCCTTCTTCTATAGACAGACCCCCGGCTAGGGCAGCAGCGTTTTAAAGAAATACGAACAGTTTGGTTTTCAGTGAGCCCGCTTCTTATTCTTAGTGATAGGTTTCTAAAGTATCTATCGCTATGTGCCCCTCCCCGGAAAAAAACAAATAGGCTCGGGCAATTATCAGCTTAGGGACAGCAAGCGGATAGTAGATCTGGCTCCATCCCTTGAATCCGCTGTAACTGATAGAATCTTGTACGAGAGACCCGCAAATAAATAGGGAAACCCGCTTAAAACGCTTTTTAAGTAGAAGCTGAGCCATTACCTGCTAGCATATCTCCCCACCAGGACTCCCCCCAAAGCAAAGCTAAACCCGTTCTTTAATTCAATACCTAGAGACCCGAAAGCTCCAGTCCAAGTTGAGGCGCAGTAGGAGGGATTTCTGTCACCATTATTTATGGACCACGTAAACATACTTTTTTAGTTTAGATTCTTATGCTGGACCTGCAGCCCTAGCCTGGGACACCACTGTGCGACATAAAGATCGGATCAAGTTATGATTTTCTCATTAAGAAAGAGTACCCGAGAAGAATAGATATGATCCGGAAACACTCTTATTCGACGAGGCGTAGAGCGTTTTACTTTCTTCTTTACAATTTCCTTAATGCGCATGAATGAGAGATTACAGCACTTAGTATGAGCATATCGGCCTAGCTTCTTAGCCATAAGAATAGTTCTACCTACCAAGTCAACCCTACTCTTGCCCACAAGAAATTATTATTAGATACTCAATTCTTCATTGACTAGCCCCCCCAAGCAATTACCTATGCCCTCCCTAGCTTATCCATAAGATAAGAAGAGACATATCTGAATAGATAGTATTAGACCACTTCTCACAAGCCCAGTCATACATAAAGGAGGATTTCTTATAGGCAAAAAGAAAACACATCTATATCGGCGTCAAGAGTTACCCAAGTCCGAAGTAATGCGTCTTTCTATCTAGTCCAACATGCTTACCCAAGACCCAACTTCTTCACTACTTGACCTACTTTCTATAACTCCCAGACTCTGCTTATTATGCCCGAAGGAGCGTATTTAGACTGAATAAGTAAATAAGGCGCGGAGCGATAGAACATCTCTCAGTTCACTAAGGATGAAATACTCTTGCTAGCTTTCGATGAATGCCTCCAGTTTTGGAGTAGATATAGGCAAAATTTAGCAAGTAACATGGTTGCTGTCACAATTCCTTAATCTTCTCGGCTGGAATCTACAATGGGCTACGTACGCCCTTGTTTTTGAATCACGGAAATGCAGAGGTTTTAATTAGTGCTTACCTGCAGTCCACCCTTTCTTTGAACCTTGTAAATGATCGAATTTACAGATATGAACTGAGTGCCATTTGATGAGTAAGATCGAACAAGGGAGAGGGATATGGAAAGGATGAAGTAATGAAAGAGGAAGTCATTGCTAGTAGTAACGACTTGTCACGATCCATTGGTTCATATAGAATCCATGTCCTAGGTCTATCAAAAAACATTCTTTTCGCTAAGCGTATATAATAAAATAGAGTGAAAGGGTCCACCCCGAAACCAAGGGGGTACTAACTAACAGCTGAGTCCTCTCCGAACCGCAGGAGATAGTTGCCCATCATACGGCTCACCAACTTCACTTGCCTCTAAGGGGGGGCTCGCTCCGGGCAGGTTCGGATCACTTACTATACACGGCCCTACGAAGGGGTTAGGAGCGTTTTCAAGATGATTCTTTCTTTGTCGAGACGAAAAAGGAACCCATCTTTTCGATTGAAAAATGTGAGTCTGTTTTGCCCACTTTATCCATCCCCCTCTATAAAAATGATAAAAAAGGCATTTTAAATGCTTCTTATTCCCGTGTTTGATCTTATCCATCTCTGCCCCGCTTCCATGTGGGCAGAGACCCCTGTAGAGAATGAAGAGGAGCCAAGGATCTTACTCTCAAGAGTGCTTCGATAGGCTCCACTCTCTCCCCTGAATAAGTCAGGCTCCGTTAGCCTGGGCTGAGATGGGGATAACGAGTCGACGATTGAAGCCCCCAACGTTCTGCCAGACACTGGACAGGGGTAAGCTCTGTAAATGTGTAGAGCCAAGTGTAGTGTGGTGTAGTAGTAGGCACTTCTAGGCCCCTTCCCGGCTACTGGATCACTCCAGTGCTTCGGGTACTACGGACCCTCTGCCATCCATTGCAGCAGAGCCGTTTCATGAGCGGGGGGGCTAAGCGCAGTTCTTTGAATCAAAGGTTTCATGAAATCAAAATCGATTCTTTTTTAGATATCTGGATAGATGGATGGATCTATCTTTCTATTCAGATATCTTTTGCAATCAGCCCCAAATCCTTGATTTGGCCAGGAAACAAAGCACTGCTTTGGGCCCAGGAAGCGAAGCTGCTTCTCCTCCACACTTCTTTATTTCTCCGTGCCCCTTCCGCCTTCGCGCGCCATTGGCGCTTTGCTCTCCTCTTATTTCTTCATTGGAGGGTTCGGATGGACTTCGCCGTTCTTTCCCAACGAAAATGGAAAGGGCTGTATCACATCGAGATGTCGATTCGTTTTCCGCCCCAAATGAGATGGGGAATTAGTCACCTCTGTCCCTTCATCTTTATGAAAGGAATCGAGGCCCGGCTCGCGTCGTTCCAACAACCGACGGGGAGCACCCCAGTATACGATCGCGCGCAGTAACTGGGAGTCCTATTACACCTAAGGCCAACTTCCATTCACCAAACCCAGGTTCATCTCGTGTAGTGATTGTGGACTCGTACAAGGATATGGAGTCGACGGTTGATGTATCAGACTCGACCCTGTCTTTCGTAGCATGCATTCCCATCTGTGTTGCAACTGATTCGGTAAGCTACGTGTCCGGTGCACGGAAAACAGCCTTCGGTCTCCCAACCTTACTCATGGCAACCTTCCGGCCGCCCAACGACCTATAACGCTAGTCACTACTCCCACTGGGGCTAGGAAGTAAGCCCCACAACCCAAAGCGGCGAAGAACAAATAGAATTTGCTACAAAAGCCGGCTAACGGGGGTATTCCTGCGTATGAGAACATTGTAATGGAGAAGGTCATAGCCAAAATAGGATTCGTTTTGGCTAGAGCGCCCAAATCCGCTATATATTTGACACGGGTTTGCCGTAATGCTGGAACTATGGCGAATGCATCTATCGTCATTGATGCATAAATAAATATACCAATTAGTAGTGATTGAATTCCTTCTATGGTTCCACATGAGAAACCAGTACGAATATAACCTACATGTCCAATCGAACTATGAGCTAGAGGTCTTTTTACTTTCGTTTGGGCCATGGCGGCCAGTGCTCCTAAGATCATAGAAGCAATGCTGCAGAAAAAGAAGATTTGTTGTAATGTACCCCCATAGGAAGCAACAATAGAAACACGTGACATATTTGCAGAAATAGAGATTTTAGGCGCAATAGAAAGGAATGCTGTCACCGGGGTGGGTGAACCCTCATAGATATCAGGTGCCCACATATATAGAGTCAAAAGAGAGATTGAGTCCGAGGGAGAGGGGGGTTTTCTTGGGGCTCGAGAGATTGAATAGATAGGGCCCCACAAGTTGGTTAATTCGCCGCTGGGGAATTCACACAAAAGGGAAGGACTTATTCTCAACGAAAAAAGTGCTCTCTGAACCGAACGTGAAAGTTGTTTTCCATCAGACGGCTGTTCACGTAACTCCACTCTCGGCTTGGATTATATATCCATTTGGTCCGCTCTCGGCCATTCCACACGCTGCCTAGCAGAGACGTGGTTATCTGAAGTGGATTCTCTCTTTTCTTTGGGTGTAGTCGGACATTCCACTTTGTTAAGTTCTTTTCTTTTCTTTTGTATTGTAGTAGATGCCGAACCTGCTGCTCAGTGGGCGGGCGCAGCAGCTACATGGACCCCTTTCTTTATGTTGTTGCCAGCGCTTTCCCGGGCCGAGCCGGAATTCTTTATTAGAACGTCGGCAGGCAAAGCCCGAAGGAAGGCTGCTATCCCCTCGGCCTTCTTCCTTTTCGATGAAAAACAAATCAATCTCCGAAAGCGTTTTCCTTACCCTTCCCCCCCTTCGTCGAGCCTTTCCTTTAGTGGTAAGGGATATGCACCTTATCTGAACGTCGGCAGGCATTCCGGAATTCTCCTTTTTGAGCCCCGGGTGAACATAGGCTCAAACATGATTGGGGGGGTCCTAGCTACGCCATGCGTTCAATACAAAAAAAAGCCTCTGGGAAGCAGCAGAGATTACAAAAAGAGGGTGCTTTCCTGTGTTGCACTGAAAAAAGGACAAAGGAGAAGACGCTCTTCGACTTTCTTTCTTCCTCCCGCGCCCGCCTAAGCCCGGCCCGCGTTAGAGGGGAAGATTAGCAAAGCGGAAAAAGACAGAGGGAGGGGGAGCTGCATCTTATTCTCTTCGCGTTCAGGATCGGAGAAGCATTCGGAAGGGGCTAGGCCTTCATTTCGTTGGCAGAAGCAGAAACGATCCAATCCATTCGGGGAACCCAAAAACGAACTCTGTTTACTTTTTTCATAGATAGATGATATATATAGGAATAATATATACATCCCTTTACTGTATATGTCTATGTATCTTTTAATCTCCCGATTCTCTTTTTTTTTTAGTTCGCACTGCTCTTTCTCTCTAAATTGCATCAAAGAAAATAGAGAGAGAGAGCAGATGGATCCTATCCCCTATAACGAACACTCATTCCTATCTATTGATAGAAAGATCTTCGTCACGGACTTTGCCTTAGACTGACGGAACAAAGCTAAGAAGTAGGCTGAATGGAAAAAGGAAAGGGACAAGGGCGGTCGTCGCTTGGCGCGAAGGCTGCTGGTTCGGTACGGTACTAAAGGTCCTCGGACTTCCAGGCGGTTTTTCTTTTGGGCTGCTGTGAACCCTTGGATCTCGCCAATACAGCCTCCTATGGTTTTCGTTACCGAGATATCTTTTCTTTTTTCCCAGGGATTTTTTGGGTAATCAGCTCCCATGCTGCAAACAGTCAAATCTGAACCTTGCCGCTCTTCTTTCCTCGTGGGCAGGAAGCACACCAGCTGCGTGCGTTGCGTGATTCCACTGTGTTTTTTGCACTTGACTGGGCGGACAGTTGACCGGAAGATAACTTCGATTCGCCCGGCCAGCAGGCGGGCGGCGTGCTTATCTTGTGTGACAACACTACAGAGCGAGTAGCTCTTCTAGTCGGGCAGCTGTGTGACAACACTCCAGAGAAAGCGGCGCTTTTGTGTAACATGCTATGGTCTCAACGCCCTTACGAGGTAGTGATGAGTTTCACGCGCTCTAAGCCCGGCCCGCGCGCAGTTAGGAGGATTGGCCGCTATCTGAGCGGTACCACCCATCCTACCCTACTACCTATAGGGGGCCGTCCGTCCTACAGCCGCCCGAAAAGGAACTGCAGTAATCTTGAATAGGGATCCTACAGCGATAAAAAGAATCCCCATAAAAATACCACTAGATCGAGCACCAGTGATTTCGTATCCGGTCAAAATCTTGGCTAATTGATCGAAGTGGGTAGCTCCAGTAGACCCATAGATCATGGAACAAATAGGGTGGGTAGGCCCAACCACCACACTACACGTATAGACGCGAACCCCCCTCCTTACCGTACGTGCGACTCTCACCGCATACGGCTCGCACAAAGACTCAAAAATCCATCCCGAGCTTTTTATTCCACCTCTCCTCTCCAATCCTCGATCAAACCTCTACTTCAATGAACCACGTCGCGTTCTTTATCTTTCTCACTCGTCGTTTCGTTGGTCTTTTATTGGTCATTGATTGTTTAGTCTCGTGGAAGCAACCGATGCTTTGGTCATTCGACTCCTTGATGCCAGTCTGTGCTTGCTGTCATGCTGGCAAAAGCGGGGGTTTCGGCCGGTTTTACCTACTATTGGATTTGAACCAATGACTCTCGCCGTATGAAAGCGATACTCTAACCGCTGAGTCAAGTAGGTCAAGCTGAGTCAAGTCAGAGAAAATAGAAAAAAAGAGAAAGCCAACCAAAGCGCAACCAGAGTTCCCCGCGGGGTGGAGCGCTAAGAAAGAGAAAGCGTTATCGCTATACGAAATGAAGCAGCGGCTAGCACGCTAAGATAAACCACTTGGTTTAGGCTCCTGCTTAGTGGCGTGTGATTTCAACACTATTCCAGAGGTATATGACAAAAATGGTGGGAGAGACCTCTATGTTCCTCAGCTTAAATCATTCTAAGATTGTTTACAATTCTGTCATCTATTTGACATGAGGGCTAGAGGGTGGTCTTGGAGCAAGAAAAGTGTTGAGTCCAGGCGCATTATGGTACGACTGAGACTGAGTTGGGCAGGAGCAAGCGGTTGGATTGGCCTGACTCTTCAAGACCAAAGATACTCGGCTTCCTCTTCATCAAGTCACGAAATTCGACCCAAAGATTAGTTAGCTGCACCAAAACTAGAGTAGGGCCAAGCAAAGCCTAGGATGAATCTCTCTTCTAGTCTAGCTTCCGCTTACACTGAAGCTTCCACTCCCATATGGGCAAGAAGAGCTCCTTCTCTTTTTGCCAAAGCAAAGACTCGCCTTTCTTCTTTTCTGGCGGGATATGAAGACGGAAGCATGAGGACTGAGATGAATAGCCCATCCTTTAGTGAGCTGCTGAAAGACGTGCTGTTAGCCAACGCGAGTCATCAGTATGCAGGGAATAGGGTAGGTTAGCATATATAAAGGACGTGAGATTGAAGCAAGAAAATCTCTTCCTTCCCCTTCCTATGCAAGCCTGATTAGCTAATGGAGACAGAACGGAGTCATTTTCCCTATACTATAGAGCGATAGACAGAACCAAGGCGAATCTCTCTGTTAGGCATGATGACTACGTCATGTTTTCTTTTGCTGGAAAGCATCCACTCGGCCTTCTTCCCCAGTCTACCACTGATGGCAGACTAATCCCTCAATATGAAAACAATATCGAAGCGAGGACAGAGTCTTTGATCTCTGTTTTCGAACCTTTTGCTCAACCGTGAAAGGCTTTGACCATTCCCAAGAAAAAAAAAGCAAAATCTATCATCCAATTTGATCTCTAAGATAGACAAAGTCTGGTTCACCAAAGAGCCTTATCCTACGTCACTGCCTCGTCAACCTGACTTCCATCTCCTGACATCGGTACTTGTTTTCTAGTTTGCCCAGGAAAAGTGGAATTGAAACCTGCCGCACGCGTTCAATAGTATGCGCAGCTGCTGGTCTTTCACTTGGAATGGAACAGGTATATCTCTTTGGCCCGGGGAATCCCAAACAAAATGTCGTCGGCGTATCGCGCATAGTAGATCCTGAGTGACCATTAGCAGCCAGCCAGTGCCATACCAACTCTGCCTCACCAGCCAGCGAGCGTAAGAATGGAGCGAGCGAGCCTGCAACTATGTAGCGAGCCTATTTTAAACGATGCCAGACATTGCAATGAAAGAAAAAAACTTTCCTGTCTGTGTTATAGCTAGGACTTGGATGTTCCGGAATCCTCTTGCCGAGCTGGAACGACCCATCTCCTATTTCTGCTTCCAACGCCTACACGTTGAGTCTCAGTTACTCGAGAAAGACTTATTCATAGTGGAGATAGTCAACCTCCACCAGCAAGCAGCACCGGAGTGAATCCTTTCGATCTTTTTTGAGAGGGTAATGAAAAAGGAGAAAAAAAAACGCTGAGAGACACATTGCAAAAAGAATCGCTTATTTCAATGTTGTAAACTAGTGAGTGGTACAGGAGTTATGTGGTCAGTAACCCTCATCCTAATAGGGACACCTTGATTAGTGAGGTCAAGAATAGGTTTCTGTGCATCCAAATCTGTAACCCAGTTGATGAATTAAGAAAATGACATCAGGTTGGATCTGTAAGGGAGTATATGAGCCAGTTTGAAAAAGTAAAGGCCGGACTGGACTGATCTTGGAAAACCCTAATCTTACTGAGAAGTTTTTCTTTTCCTCTTTTCTAAGTGGTTTAAAGGAGGAAGTGAAGTATATGGTCACTGCTCAACACCCTACCCTAATAGTGTGAACAAGGCTTATGAACATGCTATGCACTATGAGTTAGCACTTGAGTCAGCCAGTAAGAAATCTAGAGTGGTACCTAGGTGCAGAATTCCGAAAGAGAGAGCGCGGCTCACTTCAAACTACCGCTTTCTTTCTACTTATGAGATTTGCACTAGAAAGACAGAAGTGGAAAGAGACAGAGAGGAGACTAGTAAAGCCAATTTCACCTAAAAAGCGGAAAATGACACTAACTTCTACTGTGGGCAAGTCATCATTTCCAGAATGGATTCAGTCGTAGAATGCTGAAGTAGAGCAGTACCAAGGTTCGGTTTTGGGACAGACAGAAAGTTGGATAAGAGGATCGTTCTTAGCCCCAGCTACGAGAGAATAATATGCATCTTCCGTCATTTCATTAGACGTTCTTGTTGGATTTGAACGCGCATCGGATTACTTACCTTCTACAACCTTCTCTCTTTGAATTCATCTCTCAAAATAGAAAAGCTTCTTTCTTCTGGATTCAGTGTTCAGATTAGCTTCCTTCTGAAAGCAAGTATACCGAGCATTCATTCGATGACATCTAGGTCCTAAATCCAAAACCTTAAACACTAGATCACCGGCATACCTAGCGTAAAAGAAGAGTTGCTGCCCATTTGCATGTTCCATTGCTTTTTCAAGAGCTAGGTCTAATGGAAAAAAATTCATTAATAATGGTGAAAAGGGCTCCCTCACACTCATCTGCCTTTCCCTTCTTCTACCCGCACCGCAATCAATGTTTAGGAATTTTCCCGGCTCCCACTTTTCCACTTCTTCAGTCGGCTCACTCATTTTCTTTTCCTTCTGCTTGGCTTCGGGGGTCTAACGGTTTACCTTTTCGCCTTCTCTTGGTTCGTCCCATGGATCCTCTTATATCACCTCTTCCTTCTCAACTGCTGCCACATGCCCCTTCTTCCCCTTCAGAGACATCAAATAACATTCCCTCGCCATTTTATGGTGACCGGACTCTACTCCCACTCCTGCTTCCGTTGGGATCAATTTCATCATCAGATGGGATGTAGATACTACCGCCCCTATCGCATTCAACGTTCCTCGTCCCAGAATCGCATTATACGCCGAAGGAGCGTCAACTACCAGAAAGTCTATCATTGCCGAAGACCGGGCCGAACTCGACCCTTAGGGGAATTTTGCCTAACGGTTGCAGAGTATCTCCAGTGAATCCCACTAGGGGTGTTCGTACCTGACCTAGATGACGCAGCTCTAGGTTCATTTGATCGAATGCTCGTTTGTATAATATATCCGCCGAACTCCCTGTATCAACCAAAACACGTTTGACTCTGTTTCCTCCTATTTTCAGGACAAGAACTATCGCATCATCATGAGGTCGCTGTATGCCCTCAGAATCTTGATCCGAAAAGCTGATCACGCTACCTTCCCTTGGCCTTTTCTTGTCGACCTGAAGGATGATCGGGAACTTCATTTTGGTGCTATACTGTCGCCGTCCTTTGTTCGTGTCCCCTCCCGACGCTATCCCCCAGCGATTACGTGAATTATAGGGGGGCTCTATGGATATTGTTCGTCTCCTTTCCTTCCCTTACCTTATTATTCGGCCTACCTTGTCCCGGGGTCCCTATTTCCACTGCGGGGGTCCTTCAGGCCTCTTTCATCCAGCCTTCCTGTTCCCTTGCCATTCACATACTTTTTTATGAACTGATATAACTTCCCCAGCCGGGCTCTTCTTTCGAGCTCATCTTTGAGTTGCAAGCACTCTATTTGGGTTGGGTGTGACCCGGACTTTCTTTATATTCACAATACTTGCTCGCTTCTCTTATTTCATGCACTTCCAACGGCCTCGGTCGTCGAAGATCAAAGTCGCTTCTATGCTGAATTCTTCTCCAAATTGAATCCCGGTTGAATTCGGTGTATGCGGGAAATCGTCGCCGATACTCTGTGGGGCTATCCGGTTTGCTCGCTCCGCCCTTTCACTTACTTCGAAGGGGATCGCAGACTACTTTCTTTGGGGCTATGCTAACTCATAGCAGCACCTATCACTAGAAACTCTTTCATTCCTCACTAGCAGTTCTTTGGAACTAGTTCCGTAGTACCTGTAAGAGCAGAACACTTCCCTCCACTCATACTCTTTACCTGTGGGGCTGTATGGTACTTTAGCTGGACTTTACACCAGCTCTATTCACTGATAGCGTTACTGGCTCTTTTCCAGCATTTCTGGAAAGCAGCTCGCACTCACCGCTGCGCGCCTAGTTAGGCTTAAAAATAATAGGAACAAAGATCTTCCGCAATCAATGTTGTACTCAAATCCTCTCTGGCCGGAGAGGGGGATCTCTTAAGCAGAGTATTCCGAGTCTAGGGCTAGTGGAAGCGTTGAAGAGGGATATCGTTTTCAAAGAAGGCATGGGGCCCTTTCGTCTTTGTAGAGACTTTCACAATATACCAAGTGGATAATACCATCCAAGAGAGAAGGCCCATAAAAAGAAGCAGGCAACAAAACATCTTGATTTATAGGAATCAACGACCTCGCCACTGCAAAGGAGGAAGTCGAATGATTTGGATTCGGACAGGCTGTCTCGACAGTAAGAAATCGACATCATCATCTGTCTTTCATGATGGTGAGAGGCAAGATTTCGTGGTAAAGCACAAACCAAGCATAAGTGGATAGCAACTTATACTATGGAGGCAGAGTCTCCTCCCCTCATTTCGCAGCTTCTTTGCTCTGATCCTGATCTCTCTTTCGAAATTGCTACATGATTTGTGAAAAGTGAACAAATAGGTCAGCCACATAAAGAAGAATATGGGTGGTGTAAGCTTTCCCGCCTGATCTTTACCTAAAAAAATGGAAGTAGCTCGATTCCAGTATCAAGGAAAATGGGTTGTATAAATAGAATGAGAAAAAGTTAAACACTAGGAAAAAAGATTCTTTTTAGTAATACTTTATAAGCATGGAAGACCCTAGCAACGTTAGGTATTACTAAAGATGAAGATCGAAGTCCATCCAAGTCTAGAAGTAAGCCCGAGACAAGTGAACAAAGGCTGGCGTAAGCACAAGGGCGAGCTGAAGAAAGCTTTTGAATTGAAGAAATTGGTTCTGACGTCGAAGATAGGCTAGCTAGGACTGAAGCTTTGAAGCGGATTGGTACTGCTTTTCCTTTGGGCTCAGGCATGGTTGACAAGCGGGACTTTCCCTTTTTTTTTCCCTTCGGAACTGGAACTACTGCTGGAGCATCCAATTCGTCAGTTACTGGCATGTCTGTGCTGTGGTGAAAGCACCTTTTTTCAAAGCAAAGGCGCGATTAAATAATGGGCAAATCGGGAGTTTGCAAGCTACGAACTTGTGGTAGTGTAGAAGAAGGTCCGGCATATCGAGGAATAGGAGCCACACCAACCATGAATGGTCGAATCGTCGAGTAGTAAGTAGTAGGGGAAGTTAATCTTCTTCTTTTTTCGAAGCTGTCGGTTCATCCTAGTTTTTGGTGAGTACTTCAATATCTTTACCATCCTTTCCCTTCGCCAGTCTTAGTTCTTAGAAAATCAAGTAAACCACTGCCCAGGATTTCTTTCTGGGGCTCGCCCCATCCTATAATGTTTCACACACCAGAAAAAACCAGAACGAAGCAAGCTTCATGCGTGGTACCAGATAGATGTCATCAAAGACAGATCACTGATTCGGAGACTACCTAATAGTATGATCTATATCATCCAGGTGGAGTATGCATGAAAGAGTCAGATGCTTCTTCTATTCTTTCCTCCTCGCCTTGTGCCAAATAGCGAATCGAATATAGAAGAAAAGTTCTTCTGCTTCCTGCTCAACAACTTAATAATAAGGAAATATCTATATACGCAACATAAGCTCCTTCGTACCCAACAACTTAATATAGGAGAAATCCAAAGTCCTAGTTTGAAACATCAAGAAAATGCATATTCTTTCTATACCAGTGGACAAGAAGAGATGGAATGTTCCATTCCTGGACGTAAGACCGTGCTGTAGTAAGCTTTCTTTTGCTCAGGAAAGTGGGTCATTTCAGATACCACAGTTTGGAGAATAATAAGAATTCTCATAGGCAAAGAAGTAAGTCAGCACTAGTCAAGTAGGAAAAAAACAAGTAGGAATAGCTAGAAGTACTTACTATAGCTATAGTAGTTGGCATGTCAAGCTCTATACATAATAGGTCTTTTCATAGCTTCGAAGGGTCACAAGTTTACTTTCAAAAGGAATAGAAAGACGGGATGGCAAGTATAGGTAATTATAGTCAAGAAAGTAGAAGTAAAAACCTACAAGAAGCAATGGTATTTCAGGTTGGATATATGCAAGAAAACAACTAGTAGAAATGCTAGGGTATATGGAAGGTAGACAAGATATGCCTATTTCAAAGTTACTAGGTAAAGTAATGTAAGGGATAAGTAAAGTAAGAAGAGAAAGATAGTCAAAGTTGACATCTTGAAATCGACTCGCATGGGCCAAGTAAGTGCTTATAAAAGGAGGCTAAAGCATAAAACAATAATGAAAACTATAGGCATGTTGGATCATCTATAGTCCTAGAACATGTAGGACCTGGAAAATGAATCCGAGCGAGCGACAATGCCCTTATAAGGAAGCCTCTCTTTTTAGACTAGTCAACCTATGCACGCCTTTTCCAATATGCTAGAGCAGGCGATTGTTCAAGGGTAAGTTACTTCCTCCTTTATGCAGATGAAATACTTGCTTAAGCGTGAGGCTTAGCAAAAGTGCTTTGACACAGTAGGAAAGGTCAGTACTTATCTTTGAAGAAAGACCTAGGCCTTATGATCGATCCTATGGTAAGATGTTTTCCCTTACTTAATTAATAAGCAGCCATAGTCCGTGCTAGGAAGACTTTCATTATAAGAATTCTAGCAGTCGGACTTTGAAACAGAAAAAGCCTTAGGAATGGAAACCCTAGGCCCAGCCTGACAAGGCTAGAGAGAAAAAGCAATAGCAAGAGATCAGCGAACGAAGCGGAGAATGATCACAATTAGGTCGATCCTACCATAGCCGAGTCTACATCCAGGACCTGACACGATGAAAAATAAGATTCTTTCTAAAAGAGCTAAGAAAAGGAGTACGAGGACTAGCTCAACGTATACCCGCACGAAAGACTTGAAAGAGCTCACGCGTATTATGCCTACCTTGGCTACTGGTGAAGATGGAGTCGTAAATTCACTTAACCAAAGCCATACCTGATTGCCTACGAAGGTCTTAAGTCTCCGCATGCCCAACACCTACCCCTACCTCTATCCTTAACAAGGTCGGGATATCCACGCAGAATACTAATAAAATAAATAGATTAATGATTTGGATGGCAAGGCGGATGTACTAGTCAAGATATATCTGTCCTTCTTTTCCATCTTAAAAATAAGACTTCTGGCGAAAAGAGTGGAGTTGACTACCCTTGCTTAATAACTAGTTGCAGGCATGGCTTATTAGGTTTCTGAAAAGAAATTAAATTGAGTTACCAAAGAAAATAGACGGCACAAAACGGGCGTAGCGATAGAAAGAGGGCTAATTCGACTCCTGTCCGATCAGAAGAGTTTCTTTTCCCCCACCATAAACAGAGTTGATCTACCATCTATACCCTCTCTACCACCAGTCCTACCTGACAGACGGTTTATTCCCACTTTCCTCCCTCCATCCCCGTACTCTTCGGGTGGACGGTATCCTAACCTTGCTTCTGGACGGTCTGCTTTCTCAATCAATCCGGTTTCTTCTTCCGCTCGGTACTCATCTACCCTACCCCTCGCAGGAGCTCGGCCGTCTGTACCACCAAGAAATCAAAGGAAAGATGAATTTTTGCCATCTTGTCCACGAGAAAGCTAGAACAGACTTGTTTTGTTGGTACCAGCTAGATAGAAAGAAAGGACAGACTCGCTAACGCTCACACATCGTTAAGGTTTTGCTCTTTTACGCCCACCAGAGTCATGTTTTCTTCGCCCTCTCCGACCAACCAATAGTTGCTCCACCACTCTTCCCCAAGTCCGTACTAACTGGACTCGCTTCTATTCTCGATTGGATATAGATGGGGAATCTCTATAGATCGTCTTTTTCGACAACCTCTCTAAAACGCATACGATAAAATTGCACTTCACGGCACGGCCAAAAAAAGAAAGAGCTTCGCTCGGTTGGCCCTCCTAGGCTTCCGCCTACTTTCTCTTCTCTTAAGTCTACAACAAGTGGGAGAGGCAGGATTCGAACCTACGTAGAAAACCTTCAACAGATTTACAGTCTGTCGCTTTTGACCGCTCGGCCACTCTCCCCTTCCCTGGGATACGCCCTCCTCAAACAAAGGGTTCCTGAATAAGAAGGATGGCGGCCTTCGTTCTTATTCTTAAGTTAAGTTAAGAAGAGCAGATGGAACTATTAGATTTGCTAGCGTTCCGGGAGAATAAATAAGGTCATTTAGTAAGTTCATAACAATTTATGTAAAGCAAGGGGCAAAGCTTCTACGACAGCTTCCCCCTCATTGCCATCGTCGGCCTTCCCCAGCTCCCCTCCTTCGTCTGGCTAAGCTAAGCATCTTTCGGCGGAGGAAAGGAGGCGACTAGTCGCTTCTGGCGAAGCTGCGAGTTCATGAGCAAGTGAATGAACGAGCTGCGAGTGAAGTGCAACAGTCGTAAGTAAGGCTCGCCATGTTCCTAAAAGGAGTGACCATCTTTTCTTCCCTTCTACTGACACTGAGCGAGCAGCAAGCATAGGCAATAGTTTCCGTAGCGTAGGGGTGGGGCGCAAGCAAGCGTTTTCAGGCTCCGCTAGCTAGCGTACTCTTCTGCTATCAATGAAACCAAAAGAAAAAACCTGTGCCCTTTCGTATAGATCGAGACGCAGTACTTTTTCTTGACTTCTTCCATACTAGGAAGAATGGAAGGAAATCCTTCGATAACACTTCTTCTTCCTTATTTGAAGAAATGATATGATATCCGACTCTTTCATTTTTAAAAAGTTCTTCTTCTTATCTTAAGTCTTAAGATTAAGAAGCAAATAGCATTTCCTATTGATTTGTCCCCTCCCCTGGACTAGACCTATGTAGATTCGGAATTATCCGTCGCTACGCTGTTCCCAAGGACTAGCAAAATCAAAATAGCGAAATTCTTGGGTCATCTCAATGGGTTCAGAAACCACACGTTTCTCTGGATCATCATAGCGTACTTCCACATATCCACTCAGAGGAAAGTCTTTTCGTAATGGATGACCCTCGAAACCATAATCAGTTGATATACGGCGTAAATCCGGATGATTGATGGAAGAAACACCAGACATATCCCATACTTCTCGCTCCCACCGGCCGGCTGATGGAAATGGACTGACTACCGGAGATATTCGTGTTACTTCGTCCGCACTTGTTTGTACACGAATGCGTGAGTTATACCGAGTACTCAGTAAATTATGGACAACTTCAAATCTGCGTTTTCGAGAGGGATGATCCACTCCGCAAATATCGATCGAAACTTGAACCCTTGTATAGGTATGCCATTTTAGAAAGCACAACAATGGAAATGGGTAGTCAGTATTGGTATAAGATCTATTCCCATGTTCCGATCTTTTCATTTTATGTACCCATTTCTTGGGTAAAATCTCCCAACTATATTTGAAAATGGATTGGTTATCCATAAATGAAAATAAAGAAAGCTTGATTTTTGTTCCGCTTCTTGCTCTAAGCAGAAAGACTTGTCGGAAATCGCCGGTTGGGTTGGTCCGACCAAGAAAGGCATGGGAGTGGAGAGGCGGAAGTGAAAGACTGGCTACCAATAAAGATCCCTCACTGCACACTTTCTATAGTTCTGTATCCAGGATCGGCTGCATGCTCTAGTGTTGAATCGGGTATAGAACCCAGGATGCTTGGTTACAATTCCGAATCCGCTAAACCATGTTTGTTTTCTTTTTTTTTCTCGACTGGCTTTCTTTGCCCATGGGTAATGAGTTTCGATGTATTGGGCTGGGCGTTTCCGTTTAGAAATAGAAGCTTTTTCGTGCTTGCTTGCGAATGGCCTGAATGGAATGAATATTAAGATAAATAAAAGACAAAAAATAAACCATTGAGAAAGTTATTCATTCTTATATTAATTTCCTATACTTGACCGAACAACTTCCAATTCCGTTATTTCAACTACACCAAATGAATTGGTCAAGACTCTCCTGTTTATGGCCCCTTCTATTCTATTAGTTTCAGATCGTGCGGGGAAAACGGGGTTCGAACCCGCGACTTCTGGCGTGACAGACCAGCACTCTACCCAACTGAGCTAACTTGCTGTTTTTCCAGTCTTCGAGCAATGATGTGAGACATACCTGTTTCCCTTACTAGAGCCGAGCGGTTGCCAGGCCCGCGTCCTTCCCCAATTGGCAGGCACGATTGCAGTCCCATAAGGTCCTTGACCCCTACCTTTTCTGAGATTCATGGAATCATCACATCACTATATTTATTAATTACGCATTTCTCGCTTCCACAAGGACGAAAAAATAGGACGATTACGGAACTTTTTCTGTCAATTGCTAAAAACAGCAGTTCTAGAAGGGACATAGCCAACCGCATAAACTCTGGTTTGAATGCCCACAGAGCTACAGGAGGGAGAACCATTCAACGAGAAATGACGATCAACATGGCATATCAGTAACCGTCGTTGAATCAGTAAGCGGTTCTAGTGCTTGAGTACTAATGAGGGAAAGGGATACATAGCCTTTAATGACAAAGATAGAGAAGTTCCACAGCAAGTTCAAGAAGAGATGGCTGAGCCATACATAGATTCTATATTTCCATCGCCTAGGAGTTAAGTTCTTAGCGGCCAAACCACTCCCTTTTGTGCTCTTTCGCCCAGATAGATATCAATATCTATCTCAATCCGCATAGGCGAATGCTAAAAGACAAGCATAGGCAGAAGCAGAAAGAACAGATTTACCCTATCCCAGAATCAGATCTCTAGGTTTACCAAATCCTGATCAACCAAATGTCTTGTGAAAGAGGGCTTTAAGTCAGGTCTGGAATCTTTCGAACAGAAAGAGGTGGCTGATCCCTCCGCATCAGAATAGGCATACGAGTCTGCTTTAACCAACAGGGGTGTGTATTTCCTACTTTCCTGGTAAGATAGAGCGAAGACAAGCTTGCCTTCATCTGTGTGGAGCAAAGTAAAAAAGTGGATAAGATTGCCAATCTCAAAGAAAAACGAGGAGGAAGGGCAAAGCCAAATGATGATGGAAACCCACAGCTTGCTCAATCATATAAGTAGTAGCTTCTTCCTTGTCTTCTTTTCCTGTGAACTTAACATCACCACTACCAATAGGAAAAGATATTAGACATTTAGCAAAGTCCCGCTCGTGAAAGTGTAGTATTCCTGCACGATAGATGCGCCCTCTAAAATAAATCAATGCTGGAAAGTAAATATCATACCCAACATATGCACGTGCCAATGCTAACAAGCCTTGTTCATATCTAGCGCGTTGAATGCGCTTCACAATCACTCGATACATATAAGATAAGAATACCTAAATTTACCTTTAAATCTATCAGAGTTTAGCTCATTTTTAAGAGCCAGCCTCACTACAGAAAGAAAGCAGCAATGCCCTCCCGAAGGAAAACGTTTGGATTAGAGCTCGACACGAAGCAAAATGTAGATGATCTCCGCAAATGGGCGAGGTAGGAGGACGTGGACGTGGTTGGATGTTATTTGACACGAGGCCTTGTGCAAAAGACGAGTACTTCAGAGTCCACCAGGAAAAGGATATTGGTTCGCATCTCTATATTGATCCGCGGCGCTTCTATTTCTATTTCTATGAAGTAGTTTTCCTTGTCTCCGATTTCAAAGCTGAATGGATGACTGAATCTGTCGAAGCATCATTCGATATTTGCGGATTAGCGTAATGCTATGAGGAGTTAGAGTCTTCCGCGGGAAAGACATTTCTTGAAGATCTTTTAGCTCTACTTTTTAGAGAACTAGTATTCCTTACATAAGATCTCGGAAGAGCCGATGTTTCCTTCCGCTTTTCTTCCCGGTAAATAGGAATTCTATATCCTCTAGCTCTTCGTGACCTGTTGTGTCTGCCCTCGACTTAGCCTAGCCGTCTTAGAATAGAAAGGTTTCTAACCGTTGAAAAAAGGATACTTCTAAACGTTAAGGGGCGCTCAACCTTCCACTCAAATCCTTTTTGGAGTGAGCTGTGCGATGAACCTGCTGATATACTCTATCCTTCCCAGGAATCCTCTTCTTTCCTTTCTTTTCGGATCAATGAGACAAATCTTTGAGGTAGTTCAAGCTGTCGTTAGGGTCTTTGGCAAAGGAATGGAAATGGGACCCCCTCGACTTCTAAGCGAGTCAATCCTAGTAGAGAGAGGAAGACCTTTAAAAAGGAAAGTAGGAACGATTCTGAAGCGGTACTCAGGAAAGTAGTAGCCGTGTAAGTCAGTCACTGGTTAAAAGCAAGCAATTAGTTAGCAATCAAGCTCTTCCGCAGCGCGCCTTGTCTACGATTAAGAATGTCATGCCTAACCCACCCTTATCCACTAATAAAGGCAACTCTAGCTTCTGGCACAACTGGACTTATGAAACCGATCATGCTGGACAATAAAATACTTCTTCCCTCATACTTATCTACTTCGCTTAGGCAAAAGATTTCAAAAGTCTGTATCTGTCTACATGTGCCTCCGTCTATGTTACCCCTTCCCCGGAAAGGTGATTATACGTATAGTATAAAAAACTAGAATAAAAAATAAAAAAGAAAGAAGAGAAAGGGCAGTAGAATTTCTGACTACGTCAAAGGCTCGTTTCACTCTAATTTAAAGGCTGTAACTCCTACTTATTTATATTAATTAAAGCTTGCCCATGGCTGCTTTCTTCCCATTCTTTCTTCTTTCCACTAATCTAATGGTTTCATTCTCCCATCGAGAGGTTATGATACTAGCAAGAGTCCTATTCTTCTCCTCTCGATCCTACCTTGGGTTATGTTTGACAGGGATGGTCAGTGAACTTCTACTGGTTTCAAAGGAGGATAGAGATCCATTGGGGAAGGCTCGAAAGGTTATTCGATATCAACCCTCGACGCGCCGCAGCCACTATTTTGACTCCTTTTATGCAATTATGAACGAAACTTTCTCGATTCCAATGCAACTTATCCTTTTGGAGTTGACGTAACAAACTACGCGAGCCTCCCGATGAAGCCAACAGAAATCCTATCCGAATACTAAAAATAAAAGGCAATTTCATTATGGTGGTATACCAGCCGCCAGTTCTGGAACTTCCAGTTCCAATCGGAGCATATAGATCCGTCAATGGATTTGTATGTATAGCCACTTCAGTCGTGCTCCTCGTTTCTCGCGACCAGTAGTATCTTCTTTCTGGGAACATGCTAAACCAGAAATTCTTATGTTCGTGATTCTTCATCAGAAAATCTTCCAGTTTTCCATTCTCATATGAGGCAGGAAAGTTTATGGGCAACAGGTCGGCACGAAGTGATTCATCATGTTCAAACATGAACCTTTCGCTCGTTGGGGACGGTTTATAAATCATAAAATTCCCACAAATGGAATGAGAAGTGGGTCCATGTAAATGATCGAGACCTCGCAAACAACAACGTTCCTTCCCCATATGGAGTTCGGGACCCAAAGGCAATCGTTGAGTGAACTGTATCTTATTCGTATTAGTTGACCTAAGCTGCACCATTATTGCAGGGGTGGGGCTCGGCCTCCGAACCGTACGTGGGACGAGTTTCTGCCTCATACAGCTCGGGCCGAAGACCGGGGAAGTTGAGGAGAGATGGGGAGACCCAACTGCTGCCGGTCGGGACGGACAGGAAAGGGGGCGGGGATAAGCTTGTGAAGAAGCAAGCTTATTGCCCCACCCCCAAAAAACAAACCAAGAAAACGTATGCGCTTTAGCAACAAAGCGCTCATCCCTTGCTTGTTGCTTCGCGTTTCCATCCCAGTCCATTCCGGGATAGGCGGCTAATATAATATGTGCAGTAGTCGTCGTCTGACCAATCGGCTCGGACACCAGACCGCTTGTGCCCGCCCATTCTGTCTCGCACTAAATGGAATGGCTCTCTTATCTTAGTTACGCTGTGCCCCGACCCGAGTCCCCACGTCCGCTTTTATCCGCCCGCAACCCGGCCAACACAACATTAGGGCCGTCCCCCCCCCCATTCTATGCTGACCCGGGCCGGGGCTCGCTTTTTGGGAAGCCCGTTCCCACCGCGCTCACGGCCCGGCTGGCCTGCCTGCGGTAGTGGGAATTCTCCCGTTCCCTGGTAAAAAAAGGGTTGGTTGGATGCGGGATCTACTCCACGAGGAGCGGTACGGACGTAGATGATATCATCACGACCTCTCTTTGCGTACCGCTAGGGATGCTTAACGCCACTTCGCCAACTGGCATTACCTGCGCTTTCGTGTCTCTCAGTGTGGTCAGCACTGGGTGTTTCCGAGCTGCGAGGCTTACACCCATTCGCATTAATTCATCCAAAGTTCCTTACCCTTATGCACGAATTTAGGAATAAGCCATCTTCCTATCAAGGTTAAGGAGTCAACTGAGCATCTCAGCGGCGGGATTGAATACCCGGATCGAATCAGAGTTCACGCCGCCCGCCCTGAACAAATAGAATAGGAGGCGTGGGCCACAGGTCGCACATAAGCCATCGGGTCGCACGACAGAAGAACACCCAACATAAAGATGCACACTCCTCCATGTGAAATAGAAAGATTCATCTTCACTTTTTTGTAGTAGTCGTGACCAACAGCCATCAACAGTCGGCTCGTTGGTAAGGCGAGAGCTTCAAGCCCGATTTCAGGTGGCACACCCCCCAAACAAGCACCACTCGACGAGGGGGGGGCGGGGAAAGCTACAGGCCCAAAACCTTCGACCCTTCTTTCTATATGGGGGTGCCCGGGGCACCTCATCTTGTCATTTTGTTGCTCATTCCCCTTAGGCCGAAGTGTTTGGCCTTTACTTCGGAGCGCCCGCTCACGCTTCGCTGACCTATCGCGTGGTAAAGAGAAGAGAGTACGAAAGAATTGTAAACAGAGCAGACCGCAGAAAGATTCTAAATATGACAAGTCCCCCATGGATTCGATAATAAGGAAATGAAGAACGGGAACGAAACGAAATAAAGCATTTCTAGCGGATGAGCTTCTCCCAATTTTGTCTGGTAATAGAATAGGGCGGCTTGCTTTGACCAACACTCCACTTTTTGCTCTGTCCATGGAGCGTATGAATTTCCTTGAATGTAGATAGACCAAAAAAGGGAATAAAGAGATAGGAATAGGAATTATAGTACCATTGGAAGAAGAGGCACCAGTGGGAACATCTCTACTGACGAACCATTTCAATAGTACGGGTGCTGCCGTGCCACGGGGCACGACCATGGAAGTAATGAAAAAGAAGAAGTTCTGTAGTTGGACCATCTGCTCTATCCGTTCGATTTGAGCTTCTCCAGAGAAGATGAGACGCTAAAAATGAAAGTGTTCGCAACGCATACCGAAAAAGGGTACCTATGTTGCCGACCATTAATGACTAGTTCGAAGACCAGGAGCAGGGGCACGTGCCAAGAAAGATTTGTTACTTTCCCTATGGTTTTCGAACGTTTTCAATAAAACCTTCTCGTACTCGTAGAAGTATAGTGTGAAAGCTCTCGGGAGAAGGGAATCGACAACACAACTGGAGCTGCCCTTTCTTTGGTTTAGTAAGAAGCTTCCTCAAGTATGTCGATTTGTAGTACGGTCAGTTCACTCGAATCCACTGACTTCATGCACGGGGACTCGACCATCATTTCTTGTGACGAGCTGTGACTGGGTGCTCTGAAACCTCCTTAAAAGGAGGGGTAAGGTAATTGAAGTAACTAGCCAGTATTAAGATTAGGCATAAGCATAATAAACTGATGCATCCGAAGACGGTGAATCTAGAATAGAGGCCGGGTGGGGAAGCAAAAGATGCAAGAGAGCCTTTTTCCGGGATTGGATTTCACTCATTTAGTGCTTGGGATGCAGACAGGCGTGGAAGATGAACATAAGAGAGCTCCGCCCTTGCCTTGCACCGGTGAACAAAAGAAAGAAAGGAGACAAGGTCGGAACTAAGACGTCAATAGCTTATTTTAAGTGACGTATTCCGCGAGCAAGGATAAAATGAGAGTATGAGCCCACACCCATATAGAAATCAGTCATATGCCTGATAGTCGTTATCTATTCTTTCTCAATGATAGTATTATTACCCGAAAACAATATGTACAGAGGAAGCTAGTTCTGTACTCTAGTTCAGTCCCCAAGGCGCGAGTGAAGCCCTTCTCCAGTATGGTAAAGTGAAACCGCTTCGGAGTTTATGGTTCGAAAGAAAGAGAGAGGAAAGCACTTCTAAAGCGGTGGGCTCTTATTCTTATTCTTATTCTTATAGTAAACAAGAGTTCCGTTAAGCTCTGGGACTCTAGGCAAGATAGCTGTAGTTTTGAAAACGTAAATTGACCGAAGTTTGTCTTTACTTTCCCCTATTCTACGTATACCATCTCCGAGCCTCTCGTTAAATCGAATCAATTGATGAAAGATGCCCGTCCTTGCTAGGCCAGTTAGAAGTTCCTGGGGATGTGATTGACCTAAGAAGCCCGTGTTATCGATAGATGTAAGTTCATAGTTGAAGACAAGGGAGTTTTAGCTTTTTCGTAGATAGTCTGAGTTCGAGCTACTGTAGTCTCCCCCGTTGACCTTCTTTTTTAGATAGAATCCTCAATGAGTGGAAAGGACTCCCAGACTTGCTCCGCAGTACGAGCCCCATACAGAGCCGCGCCCTTGTGATATGATAAGAAGAAAAGGGGCCAGGCCACCCTCTTTTCTTTTCCGCACCAAGCCTTCTTGTAAAATAGGGTGTATAGCTCAGTTGGTAGAGCATTGGGCTTTTAACCTAATGGTCGCAGGTTCAAGTCCTGCTATACCCAAAAAAAACCACTCTTGTATTCGTAAGGATGCGGGACAAAGACCCTAATCAATGCATCCATTTAGGTCAGAATTCTCTATACCATAACTCCTCTTTTCCCTACTGAGATAGATTTCAGGAGTACCCTGGCCGATGAAGGAGTCTACTTTCTTGCTTACCTACCCGAGTCGGCAACTTCCTTTGATGAGTCACATCCCTCCTTTTTATCGAGTTCCGCTAAGACCTCTTTGACTTATTACGCCTTAACCTACCTGGTACTAGGACTCATTGTGGAAATCCCATAGGCCTATCCTCCTTGGGCTTATCCCCTAACTACTTCCACGGAGCAGGTGGTTGACCTACTTCCTCGGGTTGGAATCCTCCGTTTTGGAATACTTTACCTCATCCGTCCTGTGACCTATCCTCAGCCTCAGTCGTAGCCTGATCCACTCTCTTTTTCCCAGCAAGTGAATGCGAGTCCAGTTCACCCTCGGCCTCGAAAACCTGTGAAGTACGAGGAAAGAGTAGGGATCGAGTGTGAGTTCCGATCCCAGGCAAGAATGAAATTGGACGGTCTCAGCCCAGAAAGTGAAAAGAACGAGATCTATAAAGAATTCTACTAGCTGAACGAGGCTGTGAAAGAATCTCTGTCAGGTGGTGCAGATGAATAGAATAAGCCAAGCCCTGCTTTTTCTCTTTTTAGCCTTATCCGCTCTCATCTCGCATGTAGAAAACAGCGCTCATTGTGTATAGCTATCATTGAAAGACCCTCTCAATAATAACTTAAACAAAGAAAGTACGTAATGGCCTCAGGCCTGCTCTATTACATCGACCACCTTCGAGTTCTCTATATGCGAAGAGCCTGGAATGGTGATAGAACTATCGGAAACTACCCAACGACGAGCGAGCCTGAGATCGCCTACCAGTCATTCCATTGCTTGAAAAAGTTAGCCTGGATCTTATCTTATCTTATCTTAGGAGGAAGGATTGAAGAGCTCTAGAGAAGGTCTGGAAAGGATGGTCGGCCACTAGAAAGCAACAATTCAGCCGGAAGTTTGGACACATTGGCTCTCGTCTTAAAGTTCCCATTGACGACCAAAGGATTAATTCCTCATGGAGGAAAGCCTCACTACCGATGCTTTACTTTCGGCTCCATTGATCTTACTCCAACCTAAAGAATACACTGTCTTGCTCAATGTGCAAGGGATCATTCTATAAACTTGGTCTTGGAAAGCCTATCAAGAGTAGCTCGGCATCGGGAATCTATGAAGGAAGAATACCCCTTTGCTTTCTTAGGGGAATAGCCGATCTTTTATCAGAAGCGAGATTACCGGTCTGTCTCCTTAATAAAGAGTCGAGGAATAGGAGGAGAATCCACTGGCACTCTTAGCAAGAAGGAGCTCCCCTCCAAGTCATGCACCTAGGAACGAATGTTCTTGTGGAGCCTGTCTCTTTATGTGATACCGCCGCTACTCATCACATGGAAAATTGAACTCGTACTTGCACTCTCTGATTGGCTCTCTATGACATGCCAACAAATGCTCCCAAGCAATCAGTTACTTCGCTATTGATAGTACCGGGGTAACCCTATCTCAGATCAGAAAAGTAAGTCGGAGAGGAATAGCTATCCTGAAGCAGTAACTCTAAAGTATGGGCTTTTTCCACTATATATATATAATATATATAAAGTATGGGCGTGGATGTTCTTATTTGGGCATCTTGTTTAGGTCCCGGGCCTAAAGCATTTACTAGGAACTGGGCTCAAGAGTCTGATTGCATTACTAGTTGTTCAGCCCTAAGGTACAACATGTCTGGGCTTGGAATGTATGTCACGCATGAGAGGACGCATTGGACTTTATTGGGAATCTTCTTGCCTTGCTGTACTTCACAGTAAGTACAAGATTGACAGAAGAAGGCATAGGCTTAGGGACTGATAGAGAACTGTGAGCTGTTTAGTTAGCGGAGGGACGAATACTTACTAATAGCACTATCCTAGTCGTAGGAGGGGAATGCTTTCCCGGCTAGCTAGATGTAATTCACCAGCTTTCAAAGGTTTTTGAGGTTGGAAGGGGCATTCCTATTTTATTGACTTGCTTGCTAGCTTTCCAACTGTCACTACCGAGTATACGACGTTCACAAGGTGTTGGCTTACACATCAACAGTTCGTTTTTAGGATTGATATAAGAATATCCGGAGCATTTAGTGTAAGCTGGCCTACTTATGCCTCCATTTCAGTCTCGGGTGAATATTTCCATGCTGCGAAGAGCTTTCCAAAGGTTGGTTCAGAAAGGGGTTAACAATCCCGCAAAAATGAGTTTTCTGGCCGCAGGAGCTTATTAGTGAGAAGGAATCTATCCTGGCGCTCGTACTTTACTGAACTGATTGAGAACCTTATAATGTCGAGGAGGTCTCGTTGATCACGCTAGTTATGAATCTTGTAATCTTAGGAACTTGGTATGGTTCTAATAAACCAACACAACATCTCGTGCCAGTCTCTAGCTCAGTGACTGGTGGGAGTAGTTTGCAGAATGAGCAAAGCTTTTTAGAAGGCAGATCTCTATGGAACGAACTCCCTTGAGGGTATACAGACCTATTCAATATGTCATTTCCGAAACCGTACCCGCCTGCTCAATCTTAGACACAGTGGCTACGTGCCTTCAAACCACCGGGGTTCCGTCTTATGTCCGCCGACAGGACTTGACTTCTAGAGCCAAGGCAAGGAAACAGAACTTCCACATCCTCTGTTCACACTACCTGGATTGGAATTGGTTCTATCGAGATATACAGACTTGAAACAGGAATTTCTTGGTAACAGCTTCTTCTTTGAAGCAAGTGCTTTCGGGTTGGCTCTTCTGATATGTTTATTTGCTACCCATACGGAACAATTTCATTGATGAAAGATGGATGGCTATATGATCAAAGGACTGGAAGAGAGTATTCTATGGTGGATAGGATGCAGAATAAGAGATAATGAAAGAAAGAGGAGCAGTAGCTTCAATCTAAAGCATGTAATCTGAGCTGTCTATCCCGATAGGAAGTCAAGACCTAAAGTAAGCGGAAGCCAATCCTTATGAGAATGATAGGAGGGAGGCTAATCCGAGCAGTGGTAGATGCTCTTTATAGTTGTTCAATATGGCTCTTCAAGCTGAATGCGAGGAATGGAAGCAGTAGCACAACTGACTCATTCTTAGCTTCATTGCAATATTAGGCTTAGCTTTAGTATTAGTAGAAGTACGGTGAAATAGATCGAGTTTCAAGTATCAGGTATCGCAGAATTTCTGCAAATTCCCGTTAGGGCAATGAACTCTTCTCTGGCAACTCAACGGCATCAACACGGCCAGCACTCTTGATCAACTTCCCATTCTTATCTCGGGCCATCATCATCCCCATTGAATCCACTTCTCCCATGCCTCAGAACTATGGAAATCGGTTTCAGTCCCATATCAGTTTATCCATTGGTAATTCTAAAGCTTCACCATTTCCTAAGCTAGTCTATCTGAGGTTTTCTTTGCAACTTAGTTACTTTACCAGCCTCGACTGACCCGGATTATCACAATCGCAACCCTAACCTAGCGAAGGCTAGGGCCTATCTAGTTTAGTCAGTACTTTATCTAGATCTAGTTTAGTTAGTACTTTAGAGTTTAGGGTGTCTTCTCTTCCTTATGGGAATTCACTACTTATTTGATTGTTCTTGGAATTCTTATGGGCATATTTCCACAAGACTACGCTACCTTTCTTCTAGGATCTGCAGTTCAGGTTTAGGCTTTCATGGCTCTTTCTTTCGCTTGTTCCACGTTGCCATGGGTATCGAAACCCTGATACTCCCATCACTTGTCAATGAGACAACCAATCCTAGAACAATTAACCTACCTTTTCTCTGGCCTTGTGGCCTATTCAATCTTGTTTGTTATTTAAGTACATGAGAACTTCAGTTGTAGAGGGCTAAAAGCGAGTTACTCCCCTCTACCATCAAAGGGTTAAAGATTAGTTGACACTAAACCAGACATAGCTCATCTTAGGAACACTGCAGAAACACTGCTTTGAAGTAGTAGATTAGGGGATAAGAAAAGAAAAAGGCGAGTGAGAGTCTCATTTTCAAATGAATAAAGAATTCCGAGTGAAAAGTAATTTCTCATTTACTTTCGTTCCCTCTTTTGATTCCATCAATTGCTTGATTTAGAATTGACATTGCATCAAGCGAAAGGGAACTCAGCCTGCCTACCCTATACAGTTGGTCAATAAGCTACCTCCCCTCCTCGATGACTAGGGGAGGGGGGTTCGCCCTACATTCAAAAAAGCCTTTTCTAGCTCAATCCTATCTTTGCTTTAAGCTTCAACTGGGCTTAGAGCTTTCTTAAAAAACTCTGACATGGAATGGGTGCTTAGTCATCTCAACGGTATTCTAATTCGACTCCTTCACCCTTGACCGAACCTCTTCTCTTGACCAGACTTCAATCCGGACTGTTGAGGCAGGAACTTATCTAACCCATTACGATTTCGGAAGAGAAAGAATGTCTCGCTATAGGACCTTGCTCTATCCCCAAGGATAGACATTTCTTCTTTTCCTCAGATTCTAGTTCTCCTAAGCTCCGTAGAAGAAGCCTATGGTTGACAAGCAATTCCATTATACTCCTTAGTTAGACTCCTCGTCCTATTCCAATCACTAAAGGAATACATAACCTAAGACAGATAGATGATAGTCGTCCCAAGCAACAAACTCCTAGCCGCCTATTCCTTTCCTATTGGTTGATACTCTTTGTGAATATGTCAAAAGTACACCTACTTTAACTCATTCTTTCTTTACTTCATAAACTAATATGACAGATTCTAGGTGAGTGCTGGTAGACTTGACCCCAATCAATGATCTCCACTGTACTGTACCTATGCCAATGCCTATATGTACTCATCTGTGGTCCTATGTTTACTTTCCCTATATTCCAGCCAGAAGGCAATAAGCTTCTGACATTCATTAACTCTTCCCTCAGAAAGAAAAGAAAGGAATATCGAGTTGACTTATCTAGTATCTTACCTATTTCCATAGCCCTACCCAAGCAAAGACTCAGCTTATGCACGAGAACAGAAGGAGCTGTACCGGCAGGCTAAGGAGAAGAGGAGTCAGTCCCTCGGCAGGCATCATCGAACAGAGAAGACAAGATATGAGAGTTGCTTATCAAGTAGTACCACCTGAGTAAGAAAGGAATAGATTTCCGCAAATAGAGAATCTAAGTTAGAGTATAGTTGAGGAAGCTGACCCACATTTGCTCATGTCTCATGTAGAGTTAGAAGAAAGTAGAGCCCTGGTGGATTTGCACTAGTAGATTGATTAGCAAGCAGCACGAGCAGAAAGAGGACCCCAGCCCCAGACTCAGTGAATCTCTGAGAGCAACACGCCTACCTCTTGGTTGTGCGCATCGCATCTAGTTAAGTGAGTTAATCGACGCTAGCTAGCGTTATTCCTTTCTTTGATTCTCCGCTACCCACCAAGGTAGAAGACTGCTTGATCCGCAAAAGAAGTATGCTTTATTTGCTTATAGAACAAAAGTATACGCTTGGGAAAGATAGACTTCATATGGAATAGGGCATTCAGCAGATTGAAGAAGTAGCCTTTTTCAGTAGCTGTCTTGTAAGCAAGCGCCATACGTTCAATCTATACTGGCGAGAGTCTTTCCTCTTATAATACAAAGCCTGAGCGCGTTGGATGACTTAATGCCAGCTCTTTATCATACATCTTCTGTAGAACCAATAAATTGAAGGGATATGTGTTAGCACAGTCTTCTTGCTCGTCCTCTGCACCACGGTTTTCCTGTATACCGGCAGCTAGCATCCCATCAGTAACCTACTGGCGATATTTATTGAGGGGGGCTGGCCATGGTTTTTTAACCCACCCTTCCATTCAGATCCCAATCAGGGGGAGAGACGGGTTCAGCGAGCCCAATCTTACCGACGGTGAAACCTTAGCCCCCACATTTACTACATTTCTTTTTGGAGTGAAGCTAGCTACCATCCTAGTCAGAGGGAGAGGTCCTTTGCTTTGAACTGCCTTTACTCGGCTTCCGTTCAAAGATTCGTATCTGTTTTTCCGAACCAAATGATCAGATCGAACTCAGTCGTTCCTGAACTATGCTCCCCAAGGGTTAAAGCAACTCGAATCTCTCTCCTTTCCTCAAAGGAATCGTTACGAGCAGAAAACTTGGAAGAAAAGTAAAGTACTGTACCACACAGTAGCGGCGTATTTAGCTACCTTAGAACCGTTACTCCACCGAGGAGCCGTTTATCCGACGCAAGACTAGCGCAATCCTTTTTTTCCAATGGCAACTATAAAATCCGAAACAATAGGTGTCTTCGGCCGATCAATTGGAGCCGAATCCCGTAGAGTAATCCGTTTTCGTAGCAAGGAAGGTGCCCTAAGCTAGGAAGCCGTGATTGGTAGGATCTTTCCTTAGAAGGAAATTCGCAACGCTCTAAATTTATCTATTTTGATTCGCCATAGCCGCTTAGGGATAGCGCCGTTACTGTACCTGCTTTCGCTATTGCTGTTCCGCTTTGCCGTTATCCGTCCCTGGCCTTAGCATAATAGGAGGGTGCCTTTTTAGCGCAAGACGATGAAATAACAACCTAAGCTTTTCGGCATTAGCAAATTGATAAATCGAATAGATCCCCGGCCGTTGGATAGGAGCACTGCCGTTACCGTGCTTAGAATTGATGAAATTCGATTTATTACTAAACCCAGGATATTCCTATTCGTAGGTGGTATACAATTACCCCTATCCCTATTGTTTTGATACATGGCGTATTGGCTTTGCCGTAGAGCTAGCTAAAGATCCATCTTTCCTGGATTAGTGATTACTTCAATCCATACCCCTATGGAATAACAAAAAGCAAGGGCAGAGGGACCAGGATCCGAAACCATACAATAATTCGTAGGAACCCACACCGGATAGAGGGCCGTCCCTTCCTCTTAAGAGGTGTAATTGGGGATGAAATTGGAGAATCCGAATCGTAGTCCTCGTGGGAATGGTCGCAAAATGCGAAGGAGGACGCCTTGTCGAAGCTGGGGATCTAGATAGGTACCGATCTCGGTGGGGATGACCCTATTGAATCTATTGAATTTGTTTCATTCCTTTCATGCGCAGATGAACCTTGTCTGCTTTGGAAGTACCTTTGCCCTGGAGTGGAGGATTGTCCCGTGATTGAGGGATGTCCTTTCTCCTCGGAAGTAGGGTATTCGTATTCGTATTCGTATTTTAGTAGAGGAGGTTCCGCCTTGCCTACTGCTTTGTTACCAGAGCTGGATCGATTTCATCTTTTCCCAGTGCCCATGCTCCTACTACTACTTATGCAGCTATTCAACCTCCCATAGATGGTAATGGTGCTTCCCCAGCAGCTGTTCCTACTCCTTTGGCCCAAATCAGGTGACTTTTAAGTTGAAGCTTAGCTTGCCCGCAGAACGATGTAACCATGCTGGCAGTACTATACTATACTATACTATACTATGATTGCCTTAGAGCGCAGATGTCTCTGTCCCTAGGAACGTGATGCTTAGGTGCGAGGTGAAACACAAGCAGGAGATCGAGAAGAAATCATACGGATTGCAACCTACAGATGAAGAATCTGCTTCATTGTTCCCACCATCTATATCAGATGTTTAATAAGAATAGGAATCGAATAAGCTGCTGATTGACTGAGGAAGCATTTGAAAAGAAAGGAAGGGTGATGCTTGTTAAACAAAGCTGCGTGTGGGGCCGCCACGTATAGCTGTAGTTTCTGCTGTAGCATCGGTTATTTCCGTTATTGCTGTAGTAGCATCGGTTATTGCTCAGGTTACGAATGACCCAATCTATCTATGGCAACCACCCCTACTTTTAGTAGATAGAGATGCGCACCTAGAAAAGACGGATGAAAGAGAACCTGCCCTTCTGACTTCTTCTCTTGTCTGTCCTTTACGCAAAGCGATCTATGGTCTCAACAAGCCCCGATAGCGTCGGTTTTTGAAGTTCAGCACAGTGGTTATCCAGGCAGGGTTTGCTCGGAGTGATCATGATTCGGCCATGTTCGTATCAGTTTATCCTCGAGGACGTGCTATTCTGTTGTTGTATGTTGATGATATCAAACTGACTGGTGATTACTCCGTTACCATATCGCTGATCGAGTGTCGCCTTCATCAATTATTTGCTATGAAGGCGCTGACGCGCCCTAAGCCTTTTCTTGGCTTGGAGGTCGCATCGCACATTCTCCTCGTGGATATTTGGTATCTCAGATCAAATAACGTCATGACTTGATCACTCGAGCTCAACTCAATGATGAGAAGACTGTTGACACTCCCTTGGAGCTTTACGTTAAACTCCGTCCGACTGATGGCTCACCATTATCTGATCCGACGCAGTACAGACAGTAGGTCGGCAGTTTGGTTTATCTGACGATCTCTTGCCCAGATGGCTTTTCTTAAGAAAGTCAGCCTTTCATGGCTGCGCTGCCCCCCGGTCAGTTCACTTTGCAGCAGTTCATCGGATTCTTAGATATATTCGAGGTACCTTTTCTCGAGCCGTCCTTTTTTCCGTCATCGTCTTCTTTAGAGTTGCGTGCAACTACTGATGCCGATTGGGCCTTCAGATAGGTGCTCAACTACAGGCTTCTCTATTTTTTGGGGAGACTCTCCACTATCTTATCTTGGATGAGATAAAAGCAATAGACAGTTGCTCCTTCCACTGCCGAAGCGGAGTACCGTGCCATGGCACACTACTAGATAGATTGTATGGCTCCGTTGGTGACTTTCTGATCGCGGGTTTCATTTTTAAAACCCCAAATTCATCTTGCGTCAAATCCGGTCTTTCATGCAAGAGTTTCATTTGCTACTACGTTCGTCGAAAACTTCTTGATGACACCATCATCTCATTACCTTATTTTTTTCCTTCGACTTCGGCTATGACCAATGCCCCACCTAGCTGAATAGGCGTAACAAAGCTACCTGAAAAAGGCAAGGTAAGGTGTACCTTAAATTGAAATCGACAAATTGCGTTTTGCCAGATGGATTCTTTAGAAAGATTCCCGGATAAAGTTCAGTATAATATTTAGTTAGAATCTAAATAAAGGCGCATACGTGGGCGGGCAGGGGGCCCCACTACTTCTTCATTCAGGGGGGCTAGCCTCATGACTTCCCACTGGGCGAGGGGTGCACCTAACCCACCTACTCACTCATCAATTACGGTGTTCAGCTGACTTGCACAGAAAGACCCCTATTGTTTAGTAATTTGGCGCCTGATTGACTGTTGTCAACTAATCTTTTCAATGTTCGATTCTACTCTATGTTAGAACATTTCAGTGAATGCTATTTCGATCTAAGTGGTCCTATTCTCTGTCCCGTGCTAGGAAGCATTACTCCTCTTTTCATTCCAAATTCTTCAATAAGACCGATACGATTGATTGGTCTGTGCGTTTCTCTTATTACTTTTTTGTATCCCCCTGTTCCTCGGATACAATTCGATCCTTCTACGGCCAATTCTCAATTTGTGGAAAGCCTTCGATGGCTTCCTTATGAAAACATCCATTTGTATATGGGTATAGACGGTCTTTCATTATTCTTCGTGATATTGACCACATTTCTGATCCCTATTTGCATTTCAGTGGGTTGGTCTGGTATGAGAAGTTTTGGGAAAGAGTATATTACAGCATTTCTAATTCGTGAATTTCTAATGATCGCCGTGTCCTGCATGCTGGATCCTCTACTATTCTATGTTCTTTCCGAAAGCGTGCCAATCCCTATGTTGTGCGGAGCTGAGCATCTTCTATTCGCTGGGATCAAGCTTTTCCTCTGCAGGGGCCTTGTGCAGTAAACCCCCTACGGGCGGTCCCCCGTCGTCGTAAAGTAGTCAAGGTCCCCGCGAAGCTTTCGGGAAGAGGGGTAGTCTTGTGCGTAAGCATAGCATTTCTGGTCGAACCACCGAACCACACATCTTTTTTTGGTGGGAGGGTACTCCGAGTAGTGGGTACCTCGTAGGACCTCGACCCGCCTACTCAGGTCTTGTATGGATATGCAGGAAGGGGTGCTCCTAGGTGTGTGTAGGGGGGTGTGTTTGTTCGCGAGAATGGATTCCTCGTCAAGTCAGGGGGGGTGTGGACACACTTGCGCGAATTCGGGTAACGGCTACAAGGGATAAAAATAAAGGAAACTGTACCCGACCAGGGATGGACGTAAACTCGTAAGCTACCGAGGGTAGGGATAATCGTCCAGGTCTTATTGTTGTTTAAAGCCGCCCCGCCACAGCAGGCAGGTTAGTTCCTCTGTCGTTGCCGGAGAGTTCTTGGCGAAGAGACCTTAGGATAAGTTGCTAAAACAAACGGAGGGGAGGATCGACCCGTTCAGTAGAATTCCGAAGAAAGACTGTTGGCAGCAGGTGGAGACATTTCTTTGGCCCCCTTCCAAATAAATGCGGGCAGGGTAGAGCTCGGCAGAGGGTTCGAGAATAGGGTAGGGTCCTGTCCTAATAAAGATAAATAAAGGGGCGGGTCCCTTTATGCATGCATCTTCGTACAAGTGGAGGCCGGAAAGATCAAACCAATAGAACCGCTCACATCACAGTAGTCGTAGTTGCGTAAAGGCCGTGGGGGGCGACCATAACATAAGGCAATGACTTTCACGGATCTCTCTCTATCTATAGATATAACGAACGGGCGGGTTCGAAAGGTAGGGTTTTTTACGGTCGGGTCCCCTACCACTAGTCCGGCTAGCCTTCTTCGGGCAGGAAGCAGGCCGGGCCCGACGGGCGGGCATCTCCCGCAACGCAAGCTGCATTGTTCGCCACCACCCGAGAAGCAAAAGATTCGAGAGTCAAGGCGGAAAAGACAAGCATAGTGGTCTAATGACAAGGGCCGACGACGGAAGCTCGGGACGGAGCCGTATGATGCGGAAGTCTCACGTACGGTTCCCTGAGAAGGGAGTGGCTACCCACTGGAGCTTCGACCAACCACCACCGGTCAATTCCGCTTTGGGGCCACCCCTGACTCTACCATCATTATAGGGGTATGGGGTTCGAGACAAAGAAAGATCAAGGCAGCATATCAGTTTTTCCTATATACTTTACTTGGATCCGTTTTTATGCTATTAGCTATTCTGTTGATTCTTCTCCAAACAGGAACCACCGATTTACAAATTTTATTAACCACAGAATTTAGTGAGCGGCGCCAAATCCTTCTATGGATTGCCTTTTTCGCCTCTTTTGCCGTCAAAGTGCCTATGGTACCAGTTCATATTTGGTTACCCGAAGCCCATGTAGAGGCACCTACGGCTGGATCCGTCATCTTGGCAGGAATTCTTTTAAAATTGGGAACCTACGGGTTTTTAAGATTTTCAATACCCATGTTTCCCGAAGCGACACTTTGTTTCACTCCTTTCATTTATACTCTAAGTGCGATTGCTATAATATATACTTCCTTGACCACTTTAAGACAGATCGATCTTAAGAAGATCATTGCCTACTCCTCAGTAGCCCATATGAATTTGGTGACTATTGGTATGTTTAGTCGGGCGGCGGCCGTTAGGTCACCTATTTTGAGTTATGGACACACAAGCAAGGCCAAAACATGTGTGCCGGGCGTGCGACCCATCAACCTACTAGCAATAGGGGAGAAAACTTAGCATGTCGCAACAAAAGCGTCGATTCGAGGCGTCAGCAAAACACCGCCGTCTGTTCCTAAAACAAAACCCCTTAGCGCCCCGGGACGGGAGTGGGGCCCCACGCAGACAGCAGCAGCACCGGCTCTACGAAGTCCGAATCGAATCTTTCGGTTGGCTTTCCGAATAGTTGGGCGCGGCGAAGCGAGCGCTTCTAGCTGTTTCGCTTGCTTCTTTCTTATTGTGGCGGCGCGTGGCTGAAATGAACGAAAAGCGAGATGAACCTTTCAAATCGATTGATAGATGGCCTGATCTGTTCTGATAGATCGAAAGGGAATCTATCAATAATAAGGGTTGACCTCTTTCTATCTATTGATGATACAAGATATCTATCTATTCTGGATCCATCATAAAGAAATCGATATGTATCTGATGGAGTCTACATCGTATGTAGAGCGCCCAAGCGCTTTTTTGGCCTGCTCAGTTCTATTATCCATCGGTCCAATGCACTGGCTCATCTCATGGAGGGAAAAAGCAAATGTAGTTAGTTGTCTTGTTGTTGTTCGCCGCCTCGACACATTCCCCGGCATCGTCCCACACAGAAAGAAAGAGCGTGGAGCCCCGGCCCGACCTGTAAGTCCGCTAACGTAAAGCGAGGAGTTGAGCCTGAACTGGCGAACCGAAGTCACTTTCGTAACCATACTTCCTACAGCTAACACGTGTCCAGTCCAGCGGGAACGCGCAGCGCAAACGAACGTAAGCTGCTATACCGAATCCCCCGCAGGCCATCGGGGACCTAGTGGTAAGGCCATGATCCGCAGGGGAAGGGATCACTCATTCTTCTATTGGGGACAGGTGCACGAACGACAACTCCAAACGTCATACATCCGCCGCCTATACCTACCGTTTAGGTGGCACCAGCGAGATCCAGCTAAGGTAAGGAACTTCGTGTCGCGGCTGCTCCACTCCGCTGCGGTCTTTTGAACTGAACTTCGTTGCCTTCCCGCGCGCGAAACGAATGGGCGCTGTGTCGTGGGTCAGTTTTGGGGCGGGGGGCAGAGAGAGACCAGAAGAATGATTCATTTGGATCGACGAGCCATTTCGCGAATCAATAGAATGTCTCTCTATCCATATCTATTCTATCTTTATATGACGAAAAAAGAAGTATTTTTTTTATGGCATGTGAGATGATCGCGCCTAGTAGCCACATATCAGCAGCGCTTAATATGCGGGATTTCCGTTGGATCAGATCTTTCGCTTTGACGAATTTGGACCTAGCGAAAAGGACTCTAAGCCTTCGCGCAAACAAGCAAAGTAGAAGCAAGACGAGGAAGCGGAGCTGTCGTAGAAGCAGTAGCTTCCCCCGACAATATACAATACAACAGTAGCGACCATGAATAAAAAAGCCCCTAGTTTATAACGAGTTCGCAGCTTTTCCCGGGCCGGAGAAGGGCAACTACTTATTTTATTGATTGATCGCCTTTCTTTGATATGTGTTCAATTTAGTACAGTACAAACTACAACTAGATCAAAGCGGAAGGGCCACTCACTATAGAAGCTATAACTAGCCTAGCCCTAGCCAATAGTATAGAGTTTAGTAGTCGGCCAAACCCCCATGCTCACGACATGTTCTTGATATTGATTGAGTTGGAGGGAGTCAGAGACTACCACGGAATCCTTCCATAGTCACCCCGGTGACCTTCGTCACCAAAGCGTCACGACAGTTTCAAAGACCCCTCAT